>Ga0181399_1000120_pt1 | contig 26761 bp, 19 predicted proteins | sample 22SPOviralmetaG_FD_130128 | JGI IMG/M metagenome (GOLD analysis project Ga0181399, IMG submission 130128) | Marine viral communities from the oligotrophic San Pedro Time Series (SPOT) site, San Pedro Channel, CA, USA - 22 SPOT_SRF_2011-05-21 | ecosystem: Environmental > Aquatic > Marine > Strait...
CAATAATAAGAAGCAATAATAAGAAGCAATAATAAGAAGCAATAATAAGAAGCAATAATAAGAAGCAATAATAAGAAGCAATAATAAGAAGCAATAATAAGAAGCAATAATAAGAAGCAATATTATAAAGGAATTATATAATAATAAATTTTTTTTATATAAATATATGTAAAAATATGAATAAAAATTTATAGTAAAATATAAATGGATTTTATAGTAGATAATGTGAAAAAATGTTTAGATATTCAAAAAAATATGGAATGTAAGGATGAGGAAAATACAGGAAAAATAGAAAGATTTAAAGAGAATAAAATAAGTAAAGAAGTAATTGACGATTTATATGAATATATTTATAATGACAATTGGAATAAATTAAATATATATAATGATTTAGAAATATTTAAAAATTACGATGGCAGTACAAAAGGAACAGTATTTGATATTTTAGATAAAACAAAATTACATATAGGCAGATATAATCTAAAAATTATATTAAATAATCCATTATTAGATTATGATGGACTATGTAAAAGAAAAAAAGAATTGGAATATGTAGAAAATAATATGTTAGAATTAGAAGAGGATATAAATGAAATAGTAGAGTGTGAGAATGATATATTATGGTTATTAAATAAAACAGATGAGAATGAAGAGAGTATAGAACTATATGAAACATTATATTTTAAAATGTCACTACTAGAATTTATGAATGATAACGAATTATTTTTGAATATATATTATATTTATGTGTTGTATATAATACCATTAGTAAATGTTGTGATGCCAATATTTTCATATGTAATACCATTTGTATTACTAAAATTATTTAGAATACCCGTAAATCATAGTTTATATAATAAGGTATTTAAAAATGTTATAGACATAAATAAATTTGAAATATTAAACAGTGGAACAGGAGCATTGGCAAAATATGGAGGGATATTATTTATGATAGTATCATATTTACAAACTTGTTATTTTTGTTATAAGGATAGTAGTTTCATATATGAGGTTTCAAATACAATACATAAAAAAATAAATAACATATATAAATTTGTGAGAATAAGTATAAATTTAAACGATAAGACACATAAATATTTAAATAAAAATAAATTATGTAATCCACTAAAAGAATTAGAAAATGAATTGTTTGAAAAAGAACCATATATACTATCAGATAAAGGTAAAATATTAAGAGTATTTAAAATATTGCGTGATAATAGATACATATTTAACGATATAATATTTAATACTGGGAAAATAGATAGTTATCTGAGCATATTGAGATTAAAAACTGAATATAATATGTGTGTGGCAGAATACCAAAATAATAAAGAAGCAAAATTATTAATAAAAGGTGTCTATCATCCTCGCATTAAAAATAGCATTAAAAATAACACATACCTAAATAAAAGAATAAAAAATATGTTAATCACAGGAGCAAATGGCAGTGGAAAATCAACATATATAAAAGGAGTGTCTTTGAATATATTATTATCACAAACATTAGGAGTATGTTTTAGTAAAAAGATGAAACTAACTCCATTTACTTATATAAATACATATTTAAATTTGGCAGATAATTTGGGTAAAGAAAGTTTATTTCAAGCAGAATTATTGAGAATGTTGGAAAACATAAATATTATAAAAGGAACTGATAGGAATGTATATTTGGGTATTGACGAAATATTTTCATCAACAAATTATTTAGAAGCAACATCAGGAGGTTATGCGATATGTAAAGAATTTGGAAGAAATAAAAATTTAATTAGTATAATATCAACACATTTAAAATATCTAACAAATTTAGAAGAAGATACTAAAAATTTTAAAAATTATAAATTTACAGGAGATATAACTGGAAAAAAAATAAAATATGATTATAAATTATGTAAAGGAGCAAGTGAACAAACATTTGCTCTAAAAATACTAAATGACTATGGATATGATAAATTAATAATAAAAGATGCAGAAGATACATTAAAAAAAATAACAAATTAAAATATATATATTTTTTTTATAATTAGTTATCATAATCATATTCTTGGTCATATTCATCATAATTTTCAACAATAAAATCATAATTATTATCTAAATTGTCAATTTCCATATTATCATCAGGGACATCTAAATTGGAACTTAAATTTGATATATTATTTATAAGTAATATGTTATTCTCATCAATACCATTATCAATAATATCATTTTCATCAGTATAAACAATAGTAGAATGTTTATCAGTGAAATTATATTTATCAATAGTATTTATAATATTTTGTATAATAGAGAAAATTTTATTTTTATAAAAATCAAGATTCTTAATTAATTTATTATGATTTTTAATATTTTGAGATTTTAAAAATGTATTGAGCGAGTTAGGATTAATTTTATATATACTATTTACAATATTATACAAAATATATGGATATATATACACCAAAATATAATTAAAACCGTTATTATCTAATTCTAAATCAACTAAAATATGATTATTAATATATAAACATAAATATTTTAATAATAAATGTTCACCCGATAATGTTTCATGGAAATTATCAAACATATTATAATCAAGCAAAATATAATCAAGTATATTATTGTAAAGATGACTATATTTATATTTATAAGGTAATAAATAATCATAAAATGTTATGTCTGGACTATAATTAGAAAATAATGACACAATAATCTGTATGTGATGTAGCAAAGTATTATATTTAAGAATAGTAAAATTAGAAGTATTTAATGAAATAAATTTTTGCTTAGGAATATTATTTTTATAATAATTTATAATATCTAAATCAGATAATACATTAAAATTAAATGATATATTTAATTTACTTTGTAACGATGTATAATAATCAATATATTGTATAGGATAATTTGGTATAACATTATTAATTTGTAATTGCAATATAATATTGTTATAATAATTATTTATAGTGTAGAAATCCATTGAAGATATTTTGTTGAGTATTTCAAATTTAGAAGATAAAGTTTTAATGTCAATATTATTATTATCGAAAATACGCAATTGCCCTGCGAGATTATCCTCAAAATGGAACAGAAGTAAAACGCGGATTTTGTCAGTATATGATATAGTAACATTACTAACATTTGATATATTTGGAATTAACGACGACACTGGATTTATAGTCGTAAGGAAAGACTTAGAATAATAATATGTGGTATTAATGGGTTTATATAAAATATGTGGTTTAATATCAGGATTAATTGCAATTCTTTCAGTATCTAAAAATTTATTTAATAAAGGTTCAATAAAATCATATATAGAATTATATACATTTATATAAATAGATTTAGAATTTATTTTATCAAGAGTGGTAAAATATGTAGATACATTAAAAAGTTTATTATATAATGAACTGTTAAATCCTTCATTTACAATATAATTAATATTATTAAATAAAATATTATTATGTGTAAAAAGATTAAAAGAAGTATTATTATTAAGCAATAAATAATTAATTTCATTTATAATATCAATATCTTTATGTAATTTTTTATAAAGAATATCGTGATAGTATTTATTTTGAATAAGGATTTTGAATGATATAACAGAAAATAATATAATTATAAAATAATGCTTGATATAATATAAATATACATTATTATAAAAATAATTAATATAATCAATTAATTTTTGTTTATCAGTAATTGGAGGTATATTTAATTTTTTTTGTAAAATATGTTTAATATTCTTAATATTATTGTTTTCATTTTTAGAAATTAAAAATAAATCTCTAAAAATATTTTTATATATATCAAATGGTATTGCATTTTGAACTATGATTTTATTTATATCATTGTATATACTTTTTAAGAAATTATTGTAAAGTAAATTATATATAATATATATGTCGGATTTATTATAATCATTATTAAAGTATTTGTCTTTAAGATTTGTAAAAATTAATGTCATGAGAGATACATTTTCATCAACAACATTTTGTTTATACTTATATATATTATAGGATTGCTGTATAAGTAATTTTTTATCAGAATTTATATTATAAATATGTTGGTTATTATCTAAAAATTCTATATCATCTGTAGAAATTCTTAAAATAAGTTCCCCTGATTTAGTAAAACTTTCAACCTTATCATCAATATTAGCAAGAAATTCTCCACATAAATAACAATTAATAGAGTCTCCACTATCAACACCATAATAATCTATAATTTCCGTTTTATTTGGATGTAAATTATAATGTTTGCATACAATAGGTTCATGACAATATTTACATATAAAATTACCAAGGAAATATTTAATATCAGGATGTAGATGTGTGTCGTTATTTTTAAATTGTAATAAAAGATTATCCAAATTATAAATGTCGTCATAATTATGAGTCAATTGAAATATTTCATTTAAAATAAGTGGGTCATTATTATCAACTCTATAAGTATTTATAACATTTTTTATATCATCCTCACTTGATGTATTATGTAAATCATTATGATGAGGACATTTGTTAATATTATCATATTTTGTAGTATATGGAATATTATATTTAATACAATAATTCCTTGCATGTCTTATGCGTGATTCAAAATATTGTATAGTTTCCACAAAACCTTTCTTAGTCAATTTATCATAATTATTTATTAAAACCCTAAATTCATCATTAGTGATACTTTGATATGTTTTTTCAAGAATAAACATAGACCGCTTAGAAAAGAAATCATTTATAGACTTAATATTTGATATAAACGATTTACTAAATGTAATATCAGGGAATAATTCAAATAACGTGTATTTGTTATTATCAAGAAAATTAGTATCCCAGATATGAATAATATTTAATAATATATCTTCTAATTGTAATCGGATTTTATCATTTGTGTCATATTTGAAACCTTTACATACAATATATTTTTCAGAATTAGCAATACGACTATTTATAGGTTTATTTATATCAACAGAGTCATAAACAAGAGTTAATAAATAAATCATCTTAACCATTAAATCTGTATATGTGTCGAATATTTTAAGAATAAATATACCATTTTTAGATTGTGTCATAATTGCCGCAATAATTTCTCCAAAAATAAGTTGTGTAGATATATTTTCCTGAATATTATAATTATACCACTCTCTACTCATAGCAAAACCTCCATCAGCAGTAATGATATCTGCAAGATGTCCTCCTGTTAATTTAAGGATATTATTTTTAAAATCTTCCAAATTATATTTTTTAGTTACATCCCCATTGTTATTACTATTATATACTAAATGATTTTTGAATACCTTGTAAAAATTATGTTGTGTCATAGTATTTTCATCATCAATTAATGTTATAATTTTAAAATCATTCCAATTTACATCATTCCTGATATATTTAATACAGTAAATGAAATTACCCGGTGCTTCTGCGATAAATGCCCCATATAATTTCTTCTTATTAATAAATTCTTTATGAGGAATTAACAAATCAAAACATTTATAAAATGCCCTATTAATACCACCACTTCCAACCGTCTTATAAATTTCCGAAATATACTTTACAAATTCATATTTGAAGAAATAATGAAATCCATTAGTTGCCATTTTTTTGTCTCTATCATTTAATGTGTCAATATGATTTTTAGATTTATCAAGAGACTTAAAATCTCCATACATTTTATTTTTTAAATTGTAAAAATCTTTAATATTACCAAATCCATTATTTTTGTAATTTAATTTATCCATTACTGTCTCTAAATTATCATCAACTTCTAAATTAAACACAATATTATCCTCAATATTATCAAATAATTGTGTTTCAATATTAAATGTTTGCGAGATATTAGATTTATTTAACATATGAATTTTATTAACATTATATAAAGTATTATGATATTTAGACTTTGGAATTATTGGATTGCTATTTAAATGTTGTATTTGTTCTTTATAAAAAGATGAATTATGTGTGTTTGTATAAATATTATTATAATCAAAGTCATCATATGGAATCCACATATTATTTTTGCGAATGTAAAATTTATTATTTAATTTAGCAACATCATTATCTTTCACAAATGAAGTAGATAATTTAATCTTATTGGTGTCACCCATATTAATATTGTAAAATATGTTGTTAGGAATTTGATTATATAATAATATATAATTGACTAAAAATGATTTATCTATTTTATCAAAATATGTCTTTAACTGGTCATTTGTACCCCCATAACCATTTAATAAATAATAATTTACATCATTTAATGATAATTTAAAAATATTATCTTTATTTGTATATTTTAAATCTCTTGGGATATTTGCATTATTATGATTTTTTAATTCCACTTCGCTATAATATTCCTTTACAATATATTTTGGTTCATCCTGTGAAACACTAATTTCACTTAATTTTTCATTCAATAATACAACAATATTATCATTATGTAATTTGTCATTAGATATATTATACATAAAACTATTATATGCCTTGTTGTAATATAACATTCCCTTATCAGGAGACTTGTGACTTAACCAAAATGATAAATTATATAATGGTTGGTCATATATGTTAATATATATGTTATCTACATTATAATATTGCTTGATGAAATTATAATAACTATTAAATAATATTAACTCAACAATTTTATTAATGTAATATAAAAATAAGTTTTTATTGTGGTCATCAAATGAATTAATATGTTTGTCAAATTCATAATAAGTAATAATATGTGAATTTAAAAGAATATCAGGACATACATAAGTTTTAGAGTAATAAGTTTTACATAATAATTCTTTATTAAATAAAATATCATTAAATATATTGATAATATTATTAACATTATCTTTAATTAGCATATCTACTTTATTTTTAATATTTGGGAAGAGGATAGAAATATTATTAAAATAAAAAACAATGAGGTCATTTACAAGAGATAATTTATTGATATCAGTATAATAATTTAAATAATAATTATATTTGAGTGTATCAGTATATAAATTAGATGTATATTGTTCTATTTTGGAATTAATTAAATTGGTAATGAATAAGATATTACATATGGAAATATCTGTGAAATTATAATTAAAAATATTAATATAATCAATTATTTGTTTAACAGAAAATATGTTATTTTGGAAATATAAACTATATAATATATTATCAAATGATGGTATTAATTTGTCAAGTAATTTATCATGCTCCTCCTGATTTGAGAAATAATAATATTTATTACAATCAATAAATTCAAATTGCTTAGTAGTATATTGATATGTAACATTATCATCTAAAACATATATATCATAAACATCATTATTTATATTTGTAATAAATCCATGATTATTTAACTTTGGAATATATACTAAATTATGTATATAATATTTGGCATTTAATTTGTAACCAACTACATTTATATCATCACTTTTTGTAACAACTCTATCATCAAAATCTACATATGAATATGTATAATCATCTATTACACTTTTACCTTTGTAATAAACACTACCTTTCATAGCAATACATTTTTTACCGTCACAATCACGAATAACATATAATTTTTCGTCATTTACAGATATGGTATTTAAAGTATTATTTTCATATATAGATTTGGTGAAAATTTGTTTATCATCTAATAATGAAAAGAAATCTAAGAATTTAAAATTATTATGTTCGTATAAATTGGTATTATAATTATATGATAAATTAAGATTTTCTCCAATTTTATTTTCACCCCAATTATATTTAATAATATTGTTATTTATATTAAATGGAATTGCATTACCAAATGTATATTTAGTATCATTAACAATTGGTGTGAGTAATTTATTACTAAAAATATTATTATGTATATTATCAACAATTGGTTTATTTAACATATTGACATTAAAATCTGAATTAATAATATCTAAATAAATGTTATATAGAGATGTATTATATGAGTTGGAAACAGTTTTAAAGAAAGATTTTGCTTGTTCTGATAATTGTAAAATGTCTGTAATTTTAACATCAACTATGTCAAAGTCAGATATAATGATGTTAGACATTTTTAATATATATTATATAAAAAAAAAATATTATGGTTTTAATAGGTTATATTAATTTTACATTTATGTAATTTATCCGTACATATAAAATCACCATTGATTGTATGTGGTATAGTTAATATTCTTAATTTATTTAGGTTTTTAATACTATGGAGATTGTTAATTTTAGTATCTTTTAAATTAAGATTATATAAATTTTTAAGTTTAGATAAATTAGAAAAATCAATTATTGAACTACAATTACTAATGTTTAATATATATAAATTTGATAAATAAGTAATATATTTTAAGTTGTTAAAATTAGTTCCAGAAAGATTTAGTGAATTAATATGTGATAAATTACTAAGAACAGAAAAATCGGATATGTTGTGACAATTTGCAATAGATAAATTATATAAATTTAAAGTTGCTAAAATATTTATATTTGTAATTAATGTTGAAGATAAATTTAATGTGTGTAAATTACATAAATGGTTAATTGTAGATATATCTGAAATTAATGTATTATATAAATGTAAATATTTTATGTTTGTTAATGTAGTTATATGATTTAAATTATCAAAAGAAGTGTAATTTAAAATTAAAGTTTCCAAAGATTTAATATGACATAAATTATAAAAATCTTGTATATTACATTTTGTTAAATCAAGACTTGTTAATTTATTATGTAAAATTATTGGTGATACGTGTTTAATATATGTATAACTAACATTTAATATTTCTAAATTATGTAAATATGATAAAGGGTTAAAATCATTAATTACATAACAACCACTTATATTTAATTCAAATAAATCACGTAGATATTTTAATGGCAATAATATTTTTATTTTGGTATAACTCAAATTTAATTTTTTTATAAAATTATAATTAATAATATTACTGATAGAACTAATTGGGTATTTATTTAAATCAATATTATTTATAATATTATTTTTTAATGTCCTTTTGTTTATAAATTTAAATTTAAAGAAATTATTGAATTTACAAGGATAATAATTGAATATTATATCAATTATATCTGTTGGCAAATCAAATAAATTCATATTATCCAATATAATTTACTTTATTAAATATAGATATATTTTTATATAAAAATTATAAATAATATATAATATAATATTATGGATGAATTAAAAAATAAACTACACAAATATGAAACAAAATATAACAACTTGTTAAATCATATTAAAAATTTAGAGAAAAATAATTTAACACAACAACATAACAACGAAATGTATGTGCACAAAAGATTATTAGGTGATAGGACAGACATTACAGATGATATAACAAATATGTTAGAATTAATGAGACAAAACAAAAATAATAAAAATAATATTTACATAAATAATAAAAATATAAATATATTAAATAATGACATTATAGAAAATAATTTGGAGATGGATAAAATTAATATAGTATTATTTTATTCTCCCAGATGTATTTATTGTAAAAAAATGTTTCCAACATATATTAAATTTGCTGATATGTTACAGGAAAATACAAATATAATAATAGGCATTTATAACACAGATGAGAATGTATTATTACCAGAAAATGATTATTCACAATATATAAATGGAGTACCCACCATACTCAAAATAGATAGAAACAGTATTGAACTATTTAATGACGAAATAACATTAGATAATTTAATAGAATTTACAGAAGAACATAGGAATGAATATGTGCCTCATGATAAAATAGTTGAATTAAATAATACAAACATAGATGAGTATATTTCATATAAAAACAAAAAGAATTTATGTTTGTTGTTTCATAGACCATCATGTCCATATTGTCAAGAATTTTATAAATTATTTGGAGAATTTGGTAAAGAGATAAGTGAAGAAGGTAATTATATAGTAGGTCATTATAATTGTGATGAGAATGATCTGGGAGAGGTTGACATTAAATTTAAAAATAAAATTAAAGGAGTTCCGACATTATTAAAAATTACGGATAATGATGTATCTGTATTTGATGGTGTTAGAGATAAATTACATTTAAATAAATTTTTTAAATAAATTGATTATATATATAATTAGTTTGCTATATTATAAATATATTGTGATAAACAAAATAATAAATGAATTCAAAATTAACATCAAGGGGATATACAATAAGGAAAAATAAATTAAATGCAAAAGATGTTAAACAATTAAGCAAAGACTTAGTTGTATCACCATATGTTCCAAAAGATTATCCACAACCTGATTCATATCCAATATATTTGGAATCTCCATATAAATATTATATACCAAGATATTATGGAATAGAGAAATATGGAGAACCAGATACAATAGAGTTGAATAGTGGAAATAAAATAAAGTTGGAATTTAATGGTAAATTAAGGGAAATTCAAGTTAATGCTAAAAATAAATATATGGAAAGTATTAATGAAAATTATGGAGGAGGAATATTGTGTTTAAAATGTGGTCAAGGTAAAACTGTATTAGGGTTAAATATAGTAGCAGAGATAGGAGTAAAGACATTAATTATAGTTCATAAAGAGTTTTTGGCAAATCAATGGATAGATAGAATTAAATTATATTTACCAGAAGCAAGAATTGGTAAAATACAAGGAAGCAATTTTGACATACAAAATAAAGATATATGTGTGGCAATGTTACAAACATTATGTTTAAGAGAGTATGAAAAAGATGCATTTAATAGTTTTGGTTTATTAATTATCGACGAAGTGCATCATATGTCAAGTGAGGTATTTTCAAGGGCATTATTAAAAATAAATTTGAAATATACATTAGGATTAACAGCAACCCCTAAAAGGACGGATGGTTTAACACATGTATTTTTAAAATTTTTAGGACCAATATTATATAAATACGAAAAAGATACTTTTAATGAATTCAATTTAGTTATAAAACATATCTCCTATAAATCTAACGATGAGAAACATAATAAAATAGAAAAAACAATATCAAACAACATTTGTATATCAAAAATGATAAATAATGTTGTTGCTTATGATAATAGAAATGAATTAATTACATATATTTTAAAATATTTATCATTAAATCCTAATAGAAATGTTATACTATTATCTGATAGAAAAGACCACCTGAAAAATATATATGAAAAATTAAACAAAGATAATATTGAAAATGTTGGTTATTATGTTGGTGGTATGAAACAAAATTTATTAGATAAAGTGGCAAGTGAATGTAAAATTATATTAAGCACATATGCTATGGCAGCAGAAGCACTGGATATTCCAAAATTAAATTGTCTATTATTATCTACCTCCAAAGTCAATGTAGAACAATCTGTTGGTAGAATATTGCGACAGAAACACCCTAATAATTCTTTACCTATGGTTATTGATATTGAAGATATGATTTTTAAAAATCAATACAAAAAAAGATTATCTTTTTATAAATCTAATAACTATGCAGTTCATGATATAAATATTACAAATTACACAAACTTAGATAATATTAAACATCTATTAGAACATAATACAGCACTATAAAATATAAAAAAATTATTATAAAAGATTATTATAAAAAATTATTAAAAAAATTATTAAAAAAGATTATTATAAAAGATTATTGCGGATTGCGGATTGTGGATTGTGGATTGCGGAAGATAATTATAGAAGATTATTATTGTATGTTATATTTATAGTATATCCTCTGTTTGAATATTTTACGAATCTTTCGTTTATTTTTTTTTGATTGAAAGGTATGTGGTTTAATTCCATTGTTCCAACTTTGTTGCACACATCGGTGAGATCATCTGGATAAACATTTGTTCCATCTGTTCTTACTTTACAAAATGATAAATCAAAATAGGTGTCAATATAATTGGAAATGTCATCACAATCTATTGCTATAAGTTGAATTAATCTTCCGAAGAACATAATATCAATTACATATTTTATTTTTTTTAAAGAGTATTGTGTATTAAATGCTAAACATCTAATGACAGACATTGGATTAGGCATTAATAATTGTGATAAACGACTTTGTAAGTAAAATATGGATTTTGCTGGACAAAATATATCAATATCTGTGTAATAATTAATGTTGTGAATTACTTGTAATAAATAAGAACCTGTAATCATTGCTCCACATTCTTTTAATATTCTTGGAAAATCTTCATGTATATGATTAATTGACTTTATTATGTTATTCTTAGCGTCATCTACATTAATATTTGGAAGTGATAGTTGTAAAGGTATTGTTTCCTCAATTGGTTCTAATAATTTTATTCCAACAGTATAAAATCTGGGAGAGATAAAATCTGTATTACAATTTACATAATCTCGTATGGGATATGTTGCTGGCATGATATACCTATCTCCACTGTCATTTTTTTCATAAGTATTTATTTGTATTCTACCTAAATTGCAAATAATATTAACATATTTAAAATCTATTTTTTTTAAATGACTGAAAGGAATAGTTTTTCCGTCAATCGTGGTAATAGGAATTGGATGTGCCATATATATTTGTAATTTTTGTTTTTCCATTGTTATTGTTTTATTTGTGTTTTTATCAAATCTATTATAGGAACTTGTTGAAAAATAGTGTTTATGCAGTTCATATTTTAAGTAATCGTGTTTGGTTATATCACAACTTTTACATATATCATCACATACTTCTCTATAAAATTTAGATACACTATCATTTATTGGGTTAAATTCTGTATGGTATAATTCTATATAAGAATAATCTTGAAATTTATAACAAAATTTTACATTATTTAAAATATATGAGATAGGGTGTTTTGTATCTGTATATGGAACAATATTCAATATATTATGTCTTGAAGTATCATTATATCCAGTGCTATAAATATTTTTAAGAGTCATATTTTTTACTAATTTAATATCATAATGGTATAATAAATATTTTATATATCTATTGTGATGCCAGTTAGTGCATTTTATACATTTAATATTTGTAAAGGTTATATTTGGTAAAATATTATAGAATAATAGGTCAATATCTATTTCCGTTATTTGTAGTTTCATACCGATATAAAAAAAATATTTATTGTAATCAATTTTGTAAGTTATATATTATAACCTAATGCATGTGTATAACAATTAAATACTAATGTGAAATTATGTTCCCTACCATTTAAATCTACTACATTTCCATTTACATCTCTAAAAGATATTGTAAGTTTATTTATTCTTTCAAGTTTCTTTTGATGATTATTTGTAAAATGTTTAAGATTTATTCCTCCACCAATTCTTTCCACAGTTCCTTTATTCATATTTATTTTACAAAATGCTCCTTGTGCTCCTTGTTTATTAGCATTTAATTTTTTAAATTCTTCTATATGTAAGTAAATTACATCATCCCCATAAATATTATGTAAAGCGTTTCCTCTAAATACCACTGGTGCTAATTCACAATTACTTCTTGTTAAATTTGGTGTGGTTGAACTTTTTAATGTTATTTGTGTATCACTATCAACAGAAGCAATTTGTAATGTTTCAATTACTGCGGGTGTTCCTATATCAGCATTTACAATAGATATTTGGTCGTCTGCTTGTAGATAATCTAAATCTGTTAGGAAATATGTATTTTGTCCTGTTAAGGTTGTGCTACTATTTGTTGTATTAACATTACCTCTTATAAATGGACTATATAAACGGGTCATACCAACTAAATCACCAATTGTATTTGAGAGCAATTTATTTTGTAATGATGCTGTATTTCCATTTACATCCACCGTCTCAGTTCCGTTAGTATTATAGAATAGAACTGAGGTGTTATTTGATAATACACTGGTGGGTTCAATAGAATATTTTTCGGTATTTACATCTAACGTCATTGCAAAATTTGTTGATAAGTTGCTATCTAATGCAGAAACTAAATTGGAAGCAAAATCATCTGCTGTTATGGTGTTGGTCGCATCTGATATACATATTTTATAATTTCCTTTTGGCATGTTTGCTTGTAAGAAGAAACCTGTATTATCACGCACTGCTTTACCATCTTTATCATAACTTGATACGACATTTACATTTTGTGCAAAATATAATGTATTATTATAGGCATTTACATTATATAAACAATCTGGCATATTCATTGAAGATAATTCTATTTCTATTATATTTGATATAGGTTCATTTAAATAATATGTGTATTCTGCTGGTGTATTATAAAATGTATAATTACGACTGCTGGAATTAACATCTACCACTACTCTTCTTGTATCCGATCTTCCCGCATTAGGAGGTCTTATTATAGTATCATTGAATTCTAATTGATTTATATGTCTATCCATATATATATTATTTATATAATATAAAAAAATATATTATTTTATTTTTATATTACAAAAAAAATTATTATTCTATAAGTAATTTTATTGCTTGATTAACCTCTGCAAGTTGTTCTTGTGCTAGTGTGAGATCTTCGTCTAATTCATGATTTATATTGTCTTCTGACACGGACAATACTTGTAACCACAATGTTTGTTTAAACAACAGTCCATTCATTACGGTTTCTAGTGCTTTTTCCTCTTGTTGTTGCTCATCACGTTTTTGTTGTTCTTGTTGTTCTTGTAGTTTTTCGGTGATTTGTTTAATCATCTCTTGGATTCGATCTTGTTTTGTTGTCATCGTTGAGAACTCGTGGTTTTTACTTTATGAGTTAAATACCCCTTCATATAAAAAATCAATTTATTTTTATGGGTTGTAATGAATATTTACACAAAAAAAATAAACAACAATAATATATAAAAATATCACAAAAAAAATGAGACACCGTCATTGGTATATTAATAAATTATAATTATGTCTTTAACTTATGCTTTATATATAAGGGGGTGTTTTACTTCAAATAATAAACCATTCGTCGCTGTTATTGGTGTTATTGGTGTTATTGGGTTCTACTACCCCTTGAAGTGTGACATTTTCTGGGGGTGGGAGAATAGTAGAGTTAATATACTCAAAGGAGTTATTCACCACAAAATTGTGGTGTTTAATCCTTTCAACTGCACAAATAAATTGTGCGACAAGGTTGTCGTTGTTTAAGTTGTCGGAATTTTTCAAGACAAACAAAACCCCACACAGTGGGTGGTCGTTACCTGTTAACATAACAGGGGTGGTGCATTTGGGACAAACATACATGGGGTTTTCCAGTAATTTTTCTTCTGTAAATGACAGAAGAGACACAATTTCACCAATACGCGTGATGATTTCGTTTTTCTTGAACTCGCTTGGGTTTTGCTTAAAGGAATGAATTAGGTTCTCCACTTTTCTAAGGAATTCTTTCAAGTTGAAAGCTTTTTTAGAGGATTGGTTAATTCCCATGTTTTGTAGAACTCGTCAAGAATATAACCTGAGTTAAATACCTATTTATATAAAAAATCAATTTATTTTTATGGGTTGTAATGAAACATAAATTGATAGCAATAATATAAGAATATACAGTGAAAGAATATTATATGTCTAAATTGTTATCTTTTAAATTTGTAAATAAGGGTGCATGGGTGAATATGAATATAATATTTGATAATAATATTTTGATAGAATGGTGTATAAAAACAATAGATGTGGAAGAATTTAGAAATAATATATTAATGTTATTGAATTTAAAGCAGATGAAAAAATATTTATGTATGAATAAAAATTTTGATATAAGTGAATACATAGAAAATATAATTACAAAATATTTAGAAATAAATAGTATAGAATATAAATATAAAAAATATGACAGACATATAAAATTAAATAACAATATTAATATTAATAATAATATAACCAGTTTAAAATTGTAATAAATAAAAATGAAAATAAATAAATTACCAATAAATAAATTACCAATAGATATATTGGAAATAATATTAAATTATAATAGTAGTTCATATAATGATATGATAAAAATATGTTTAATGTGTAAAAATATGGATATAAAATTAATAAAAAAGTTATGTATAAGAAATATAAAATATATAGATAATAATTTTTTTAAATGTAGTGAGAAAATAGTTGAACTAAATTTATTAAATTCAAATATAACAAAATTAAATATGTTAAAATATTGTGTAAATATAGAGAAATTATATGTAAATAACATAATAAATAAAGAGTTGGAGGTGATTTCAAATTTAAATAAGTTAAAATATTTAACATTAAACAACGTAAATGTATATAGTTTTGAATTTATTAAATATATAGATATAAAGACGATTGTACTTTATAAATCAAATATATATGATTTATTTTCATTGCGTTTTTGTGAAGAATTAGAGAAGATATACATAAAAAATACATTTATGAAAGATTATTATAATTTAGTTTATTGTAAATCATTAAAAAATATATATTTGTATAGTTCTTATATAAATTTTTTTGATATGAAATATTTAAAACAAAATAATATTATGGTATATAATAATGATTTTCACTAAATATATAATTAATGTATATTTAAAGTTTATAATCAATTAATAATAAAACATAACAATTTATTAAACAAAATAAATGGATAAATGTTGTGACCCAGAAATATCAGACGAAGTATCATCAAATAATTCTAACAACCCAAATAATTTAATTATTGATAATAAGTCCCCACCAAATTTAATATCAAATGCAAGAACAAATAATTATTGGTTTAATAGTAGGCAAAATTCATCAAATAGTTCTCAACAAATTACACCTTGTAATTTAGATAATAATAATAGTGGAGATAATATATTAAGTGACTCACCAATTGTAGTAGATAATGTAAATATACCAAGAAATGATGAAATACAAAGAGAAAATAGTGGAGGTGAAAAGCGTTATGGTAGAAGGTCAATGAGTGTATCAAATAAAAAAACATTAAAACAAATATCAGACGAAGAGTTAAACAGAATAATTATAGAAGAGGAAAAATATAAGGATTGTTGTGAAGTATCTTCGTGTTGTAAAAAATTGGTAAGATTTGAGATAGATTCTTATGCTATAATAAATATTTTGCCGATAAGTCCATATCATAAGGAGATATTGAGGAGACGTTATAGTAATAATATAGGTGATTATCAACAAATGAGGGATTGTTTAAGATTTACATATAGACTATTCCAAATAATAATATCGATCGGTTCAGTGATAGTTCCTGCGTTATTATCTGTTCATATGACTGAGTATGTTCAGACGAATGATTATGACGTGCAGATTAATATAATTGTATTAATAATAAGTATAGTTGTGTCAATATGTACTCATATAATACATATATTTAAATTGGATGAGATGTATCATTTATATGCTATTACGTTGGAGAAGATGAAGACATTATGGTATCATTATTCATCTTTATCGGGACCATTTATGGGGACAACTCATAAGACATCATTTCCTATATTTATAAATATGATGGAAGAAATAATAATAAATCAAAAATTTCAGGAATATGTCGATAGTAAGAGTGATAAAAATAAACCGAAGAAGGAACAAGATTATTTTTATGATGATTTGAGAGAGTATGGTAAATTAATAGAAGAATATAATACAAATATAAATAATAAAGTATATGAATATGTTGATGATAATACACTTGAAGAAGGGCGAAGGGATGGTGAGAAAAAAAATGAAATAAAAATTTAATTTAAAAGTTTAGAAATATTAAAATTTAGTTCTAATAATTTTTTTTCATATGTAGAAGATGAAAATATATTATCAACATATTTTATATTAGATAAATTCCATGAGTTAATTGATTTACAAAATGAACGAGAATTATGGAACATAAATCTTATATCTATTACATTGGAAACATTCCATTCTGATATATCTTGATTAAAATTTTTAGAATATAAAAACATACCGTTCATATTAACAACACTTTTTGTATTCCATTTTGATATATCTTGGTTGAAATTATCAGTATTAGCGAACATATGACTCATATCAGTTACATTGTATGTTATCCACATTGATATATCATCATTAAAGAATGTATTAAATATAAATAAACATTTCATAGAAGTTATATTTGAAGTATTCCATTTAGATATATGACCATATTCATCAGTAGTTTTTTTTTTATCTATATACCATTTACAAATTAATAATCCAAGTTCATAATCATCCTTTACAACATAAAACAATTTGTTATATTTATTGATATTGCGTTTAACATAATTACAAAAATATTTAGATGTGAGTTGTAAGTAGATTACTTCTTGATAAAAATTGGGAATGTAATAATAATCTAATATAATATCTAAGATATATTCATGTTTTTGAAGTATATAATTCATTTATGATTATTATAATTAATTTTTATTTATATAATTAAAATTGATTGATATATAAATAAACTGTAATATATACATTATGGAGAATGAAAATGAATTATATATTAATACAACTGCATGGGATGCAGGAGATATAGGTAATGAATATGTAATACATTCTTATGGGAGAGATTTAGATGGTAAGTCGGTGGGATTAAGAATATCTGGTTTTCAACCGAAATTTTATATAAAATTTGATGATAATACGATGAAATGTTTAGAGAAGAAATCAACATTTAATACATTTAAATATAACTTGGATATATTATCTAAGAAGAATTTTAAATGTAAGTATGGTGATGATGAAATGGATAGTGAAGAAAGAGAAGAGAATGAGAAGAATTGTCATTGTTTAAAATGTATAAATATAGATTTGATTGATACGAATGATGAAGATACTTATTATTATGATAATAATAAATTTTGGAAAGAACAGGGAAATTATGTAGATATTAGCGAAACAAAAATTGAGGTGAAACAAGATTTATATGATGGATTTAGGTGGGATGAGGAGAGTCAAACGCCATTATATAATTACAAATTTATAAAAATTGTATGTAATAGTTATAAAGCATTTAATACATTAAAAAATAATTTAGGGAGCAAAATATATAATAAAATATCTAAAAATATAGTGAATAATGAGTATGTATTAATTGGAGGATATGAATTATGTAGTGAAGATGTAAAAATAGATTTTTATGAATCAAATTTATCACCATTGTTAAATTATTTTCATAGATTAAATATTAAACCGAGTGGATGGATTAAAATAAAAAAACATAATTTGAAATCTAATTGTGTATATTTTAATTGTGATTATGGTTATAATGTTAAATGGGAATCGGTTGAGAATATTGTTAAAAGTATGTTTGGTAGATATATAATAGCATCATGGGATATTGAGGCAGATAGTGAGCATGGGGATTTTCCACAAGCATCAAAAGAATATACTAAACAGGCATCGGAACTTGCTGATTATTACTTGTTAAAAGTTAAAAAAAAAGTGAAAGTTAATATGAAGGATATATTGAATATATTAAAAATTATGTTTGATTATGATGTAGAGAGTTTAAAACAAAGTGAATTAGATGAATTATATTTAATTAATAAAATATATTTTAAAGATAGTTTTAATGAAAATAACAAACATAAAATAAATAATATAAATGATAAAATATTAGATATATGTAATAAATTTAAAAGTGATGAAATATCTTCAAATAATTTGATATATGACAAACAGAATAATCAATCGGTTTCAAAATATGTAATTAAGGAAGATGATGAGGAATACAAAGAACATAATATTATAACAAATCGTGATAAGATAGTATTTCATATAAATAAATTATTGTTAAAAACATTTAAAAATTATGTTAGAGGAGATCGTTTGACACAGATTGGTGTTGTATTACAAACATTTAATTCTGGATTACCACATAATAAATTTATTATTACGTTAGGTTCTTGTGATATATTTGATGATAATTGTGTTATTATAGATACACATGATAAATCTTGTAAAAATATTATATTAGATACATTGGCATATGATGAAAATTATGTAAAAGTTATACCATTTTATAATAGTGAGGAATATGATAATTATAATAATGTTGAATTAGATGAATTAGAAAGGAGAGTGATATTGACATATAAAGAATTTATATTAGCATATGATCCAGACATTATAGTAGCATATAATAATTTTGGTTTTGACAATTCATTTATTATGAAAAGGTGTGAGGAATTGGGTATTTTGGAAGAGTTTTCTAAAATTAGTAAAATTAAAAATCATAATGCTAAACTTAAAATTAAAGATTTATCTTCTGCTGCACTTGGTGAAAATATTTTAAATCTCATAGATACAAAAGGAAGAGTTCATATTGATTTACTTAAAGTTATACAAAGAGATTATAATTTTGAATCTTATAAATTAGATTATGTAGCGGAACATTTTTTACAAGATAATAAGGACGATTTAAGTCCCGGGCAAATTTTTGAATATCAAAAATTAACTGGAATGCATCGTGCTAAAATTGCAAAATATTGTGTGCAAGATTGTGATTTATTATTAAGATTAATTGATAAGTTGAGTGTATGTGCGAACAATATGGGTATGGCAAATGTTTGTTATATACCACTTGAATTTATATTTCTAAGAGGACAAGGTGTTAAAATACAAAGTTTGGTTAATAAATTTTGTTCTGAAAAAGGTATATTGCTTAGAACATTATATAATGACCCTGATAATAATGATTCATATGAAGGTGCTGTTGTTTTAAAACCATATAGTGGTATGTATTTAGATGACCCTATATCTGTATTAGATTACGCATCACTTTATCCATCATCTATGATTGGTAATAACATATCACATGATAGCAAAGTTGAGTCAATTATGACTAATTATAAATCATTAGATGAAATTGAAAATTTAGATTTTAGTAATATGAGGGAACAGATTACATTTGATAATTTAAAAGAATATTTAAGTGAAAAATATGATAAGAAAACTGTTAAGAAATTAATGGTGGAAATACCGGAAAGATATCAATTGTATCCATTATTTGACTCAATCTATATTCCTGAAATTGATAAAAGATACATTCGTTTTAAAAATATATATAAAATTTATGACGAAGAACGAGATAATCCTTTAAATAATAGAAATTTAGATATTAAAAATTTTAATTATACCACAATATATTTTGATACATACAAAGGAAAAAATGAAAAAAAATATAAAACTGGTATTAAAAAAGTTACATATGCTTCTCATATTAGCGGTTCCAAGGGTATTATACCACAAATTTTGCAAATGTTATTATCTAACAGAAAAAGTGTAAGAAAACAACAAAAAACAGAAACAGACCCATTTCAGTGGAATATATTAGAAGGTTACCAACTTGCTTACAAACAAAGTGCTAACTCTGTTTACGGGCAAACTGGTTCTAAAACAAGTGTCATTAGTGATTTAGATATAGCAAGTTCTACCACCGCCGTTGGTCGCCAAATGTTAAGTCTGGGTAAATCATTTGCTGAGGAATATTATGAATGTAAAACTGTCTACGGGGACAGTGTTACTGGTGATGAACCTTTATTGTTAATGAACCCTGATGGTATTATTGAAATTAAAACTATTAATACATTATGTGATGAAAATATGTGGGAACAATATCAAAATTTTAAACCAAATGATACTATACAATCTAACAGAAGATTTAAACAAAAATCATACACTGATTATAAAGTATTTGCAAATGGCGTTTGGAATCCAATTAAAAAAGTTATTAGACATAAAACTAACAAAAAAATTTATAGAATTAATACACATTGTGGTTGTGTTGATGTAACAGAAGACCATAGTTTATTAAATGAAAATCGCGAAAAAATAAAACCTGATGAATTAATTGTTAATAAAACTATTTTGGCACATTCTTTTCCAACAGAATTTCCACAAACTGAATTATTAGTCCCACAACAAGGCGAAAAACCAATTGGAGACGATAATTTATATAAATGTAGTAAATGTAATGAAATAAGAAGTGCTGATAATTATTATTATAGTAAAAATAAAAGACAACCTCAATGTAAAATATGTATTTTAAAAAAACAAGCAAAAAGAGATGGTCGTGAATTTGATGAAAGCAAAATTAAATATAATAAAAAAATTTATAGAGAACCATATAAGGTTACAGAGAAAGAAGCGTATATTTGGGGATTTTTCATGGGAGATGGTAGTTGTGGATTTTATAAATGTAAATCTGGTGATAAATATTCTTGGGGATTAAATAATAATGATATGGAAAGGTTAGAGAGATATAAAAAATTGTTGGAAGAAATTGAACCTATGAAATTTAAGATTTTAGATACATTGGAAAGTAGAGGTGTATATAAACTTGTTCCTTATGGGAGTATTAAATATATGGTTAATAAATATCGTCCATTATTTTATGATAAAAATAAAGCAAAATTAGTCCCAACTATTATTTTAAACAGTCCATTTGAAATTCGTAAGGCATTCTTTGAAGGATATTACGAAGCGGATGGTGCTAAAACTGGTAATTGCGGATTAGATAAACAAATATGTTTTGCAACAAAAAATAAAATAAGTGCTTTGTGTTTATATTACTTAGCAAAATCTATTGGATATAAATTATATATGAATATTGACACTAAAAAAGTTGAAGAAAATGGAACTGATTATTATTGGATAAGTTCTTGTAAAAAGTATGGAAAAAATCCGGGGTTAGTTAAGAAAAAAATATATTTGAGGACAAGTGATGATGAATATGTATATGATTTGGAGACAGAGTATGGAACGTTCGTCGCAGGTGTAGGTGAGATGGAAATTTTGAATACTGATTCTGTGATGTTATCCATTTCACCGAATATATTTCCCTCACCAGATGACAAGAGACCTTTATTAGAGATATTGAATAGTAATTTAGATAGGAAGGTAGTTGAGGGTCATAAGTTGTATGGTGATATAGTGGAGTTGATAGAGTTGATGAATAAGACAGAGGGATTATATAAATTAAAGATTTCAATATTGCGTAGTATAGTATTATCTGATGAGATCGCGGGTGTATTGAGACCACCACATGATTTGGAATATGAGAAGACATTTTATCCATTTATATTATTTACAAAGAAAAGGTATGTGGGTATGTTGTATGAAACAGACCCTGCAAAGGTAAAATTAAAATTTATGGGGATTGTGTTGAAGAGAAGGGACAACGCAAATATTGTTAAGATTATTTATAAGGGTATTATAGATATAATAATGAAGGAACATAATTTGGAAAAATCCATAACATATTTACAAAATAGTTTAGAGCAATTATTAAATGGTAAATTTCTCATTGAAGATTTAACTATAACAAAAACATTAAAAGCAAGTTATAAAAATCGTGAGTCAATTGCTCATGCTGTATTAGCGGATAGAATTAGTAAAAGAACGGGCGAAAAAATACAATCTAATACAAGAATACCTTATGTATTTATTGAAATTAAAGAAAAAAAAGGTCAGACAATTTTACAGGGAAATAGAATTGAAACACCAGAGTATATATTAGAAAATAAATTAAAAATAGATTATAGTTATTATATTACTAATCAATTACATAAACCTATTATTCAAATATTTGATTTAGTTATGAAAAATCCAGAAACCATATTTGAAGACGCTTTAAGAAAAATTAAAAATACAAAAAATAATAACAAATCTATTACAAATTGGTTTAAACCTATTAATGGAAAAAAAGAGATAAAAACTAAAATTGAAATTGTAAAAGGATGTATATTTATGATACGAAAAAGTAAATCAGTTTTAAAAAAATGTAATAAAGATTGTATAAATAATACAAATTATTGTGAAAAACATATAAATTTATAGTTATTACAATACTATATATAAAATTGATTTTTTATTTATTATTTTGAAAGTCTCACACTTCTTTTGTATAATATCATTTTGTTTTCAGCGGAAAAATATGTCATTATTGTCATGTACAACTGTGGTAGAAAATAATAATTATGATTATTATTATGATAATGATATAATTATATTAGACTTATTACATAAATATGAAGAAGGTTTAGATATTACCGATGAATTAATTGACTTTTTAGTTATTAATAATTATATAAATATAGACAAAATATTTAATATATTTCAATTATCAAATGATAATAAAATAAAAATTTGTAGCAAAATATTACGGTATAACATTATAATTATATCAGATATAGCACAATTACAATTACAATTAGATGTAAGGAAATGTGATGTATTACCCATTTTGAATTATACAAAAAATATACTTGAAAATGGAGTTATAAACACAGTCAGTAATATTGTAGTAAGGGAAGATTGTGGTGGAAAAAAATACATAAACGAAAATTATATTAATGAATTGTATTGTATTTTGAATGAATTATATTATGAAAAAATTTGTAATAAAAAACTGTTAAGTGAATATAATTGTTCTAAAACATTAACACAATTCGGATTAACATATAATGATTTACAACCAGAATTATTTATAGAAATTGTGGATTTAGTAGAAAATAATAATTATACACAATTTGTTATTACTTTAATTAAAAAATTTATGAATGGTTTATTAACAATACCTCCATATATTATCGTATTATATATCGCTGAAAATAAAATTGAAGAAAATCCTAAATTAGTTGATATAGTTATTCATAATGCAATTAAAATTTCAGTGATTATGTCAAATGTATCGGATTTTAACATATCTCCTATCGATTATAATATATATGATTATACTAACCAATTAGCAAAAATTGATAATGATAATTCTAATTTTATATTTATTATTAAATTATTTATTGATAATCTTAATAGATATATACACTTACCTTAACAAAATTGATTTTGTATTATTTTTTTATATTTACTATGAATATTGAATTGGAACTTGACACATTTGAAAGTTATGATTTACATAAATTACATAGATTTAAAGAATATTTATCACTATTAGATGAAAAAACTATTCGTGATATTGTTAAACACCTAAATGATGACATAAAAACATTACAATATAATATTCAAAATATGTCCTGTGAAAATAATATGTATAGACATTTTACATATAAACTAAACAACTCAAAAAAATCGTTATTATATATTTACAAATGTATATAAAATTTAGAATTTATATTATTATATATTATGTATTCAAATATTAAATATAGTTATAAAGTTCCTAATAATTTATTATGTTTATGTTGTGGTAATTATAATAAAGGTACTATAAATAATAAATGTTCCAATTGTGCTACATTTCAAGCATGGAAATTTTATCAAGTCAAATTAGATTTTTTATATCCATCTTCAAGATGTGCAATTAATCATAAATATTCTAAGTATTACTATTTATAAATTACAATATAAAATTGATTGGTTTTATAATTTTAATAAAAACTCAAATAACATATATGGATTGGCAACCTATTCTAAACTCAATACATTATAATAAAAATATCAATAATTTATTTTATTTTAGAAATATATGCCATGAATGGTTTGATATTATTAAAGATATTACTTTTGAATATAATATAAAATTTAATTTCAAACATAAAATTAAATACCTTAAAAATATTTATCCAAATATATTAATACATTGTGAATGTCCCTGTCCTGGGGATATTGTAAATGATGATTTATATTATTTTATAGAAATTTATTCATTACATATTATTTATTGTCAAAAAATTACTGATGTATCTATGTTAGGCAATTTACATACATTAACGATGTGGAAGTGTGAAAATATTACTGATGTATCTATGTTAGGCAATTTACATACATTAAATATGAGGTATTGTAAAAAAATTACTGATGTATCTATGTTAGGCAATTTACATACGTTATATATAGGTGAATGTGAAAATATTACTGATGTATCTATGTTAGGCAAATTACATACATTAGATATGAGTTATTGTAAAAAAATTACTGATGTATCTATGTTAGGCAATTTACATACGTTATATATAGGTGAATGTAAAAATATTACTGATGTATCTATGTTAGGCAATTTACATACATTAGATATGAGTTATTGTAAAAAAATTACTGATGTATCTATGTTAGGCAATTTACATACATTAGATATGAGTTATTGTAAAAAAATTACTGATGTATCTATGTTAGGCAATTTACATACATTAAATATTACTGGGTGTGATGGTATTACTGATGTATCTATGTTAGGCAATTTACATACATTAAATATTGGTTATTGTGAAAAAATTAGTGATGTATCTATGTTAGGCAATTTACATACATTAAATATATGGGGTTGTAGAAATATAAAAAAATACCCTGAACCTAATTATATTATAGAGTATTATAATGAATAAAAAAATATATTAAATATAAAATTGATTGATTGTTTATAATTTTATAAGACCCAAATAAAAATAAAATATGGATGATTGGGAACCTATTCTAAATTCAATATATTATAATAAAAATATCAATAATTTATTTTATCTTAGAAATATATGTAAGGAATGGTTTGATATTATTAAAGATATTACTTTTGAATATAAAATAAAATTTCAATGTAAAGATAAAATTAAATACCTTAAAAATGTTTATTCAAATATATTAATTCATTGTGACTGTTCCTATTCTAATATTACTAATGATGATTTATATTATTTTATAGAAATTTATTCATTAGATATTAGTTGGTGTAATGAAATTACTGATGTATCTATGTTAGGCAATTTACATACATTAATTATTAATAATTGTTATGAAATTACTGATGTATCTATGTTAGGCAATTTACATACATTAGATATTAGTAGTTGTCAAAATATAAAAAAATATCCTGAACCTAATTATATTGTAAAGTATATTAAATATTAGTAAAATATTATAATTAAATATAAAATTGATTGTTTTTTTATAATTTTATAAAACCC
>Ga0181399_1000122_pt1 | contig 26732 bp, 18 predicted proteins | sample 22SPOviralmetaG_FD_130128 | JGI IMG/M metagenome (GOLD analysis project Ga0181399, IMG submission 130128) | Marine viral communities from the oligotrophic San Pedro Time Series (SPOT) site, San Pedro Channel, CA, USA - 22 SPOT_SRF_2011-05-21 | ecosystem: Environmental > Aquatic > Marine > Strait...
GATGGTGCAGTAGACGCTTTAGCTAAAGTAATTAAAAGATCTAGAACTGGAGTTGCATCTTCAAAGCAACCTACTGGTTCATTTATGTTTTTAGGTCCAACTGGAGTTGGTAAAACAGAAACTGTTAAGGCACTTTCAGAATATATGTTTGGCGATACTGATGCGATGATTAGAATTGACATGTCAGAGTATCAAGAAAAGTTTAATGTATCTAGATTGATTGGAGCTCCTCCGGGATATGTAGGCCATGATGATGGTGGGCAATTAACTGAAGCAGTAAGACGTAAACCTTATTCAGTAGTTTTATTTGATGAGGTTGAAAAGGCACATCCAGATATTTTCAATACTCTATTGCAAGTTTTAGATGAAGGTCGTTTAACAGATTCAAGTGGCCGTATAGTTGACTTTACAAATACTATTATTGTATTGACTTCTAATGTTGGTGCAAGAAAGTTAGCAGACTTCGGAACAGGTATTGGATTTGATACCTCATCTTCAATGCTTCAAGAACAATCTAAAATGGATAGCATTATTAAGAAAGAGTTAAAGAATAAATTTAGTCCTGAATTTCTAAACAGATTAGATGATATTATTGTATTTGATCAGTTAGCATCTGAAGACGTAATTGAAATTGTAGATATTGAACTAAACAAGTTTGTTGATAGAATGGAACGTCAAGGATATACTTTTAAATTTAATAAGGCTACAAAAGAGTTTTTAGCAAAAGAGGGTTACGATCCAGCTTATGGTGCTAGGCCGATTAAAAGAGCTATTCAAAAATATGTTGAAGATGCAGTAGCAGATGCAATATTAGATGGTATCTTAAAAGAAGGTAAGTCGTACACAGTTTCAAAAGCAAAAGAAGAAAACAAGCTGATTATTAAGTAAACCTTTTTGCGATTAATCATATAACTATTATAGTTATTAAAAATCAACACATGAGTTTTTCAAATACATTTAAGAACATTATTCAACACATCGATACTGATGGTGATGTCTCTCAACCAAGAGACTTAAAAGTTAAAGAGGCAATCTTATCTAACTTCGTAATTAATCCAAAGCAACCTATTGCTGATTTCCCACAAAGAAATTTTAATTGGAAATATCTTGCAGGTGAAATGGCATGGTATTTAAAACAAGATCGTGACGTAGATTATATTGGTAACTTCTCTAATTTCTGGTCTAGAATTACTAACCCAGATACTAATGAAATTAATTCTAACTACGGTTCTTTAGTTTTTAATAAAGAACAATTCGGTTGGGTGATCGACTCATTAGAACAAGATAAGAATAGCCGACAAGCTATTATGTTTTTTAATTCACCTAAATTTCAGTTTGAAGGTAACAAAGATTTTGTATGTACAATGTATGCTAACTTCTTTATTAGACATAACATTTTACACATGAAAGTTCAGATGAGATCTAACGATATATTCTATGGTCTTACGTTCGATGCACCATTCTTTGCATTCTTACAACAATCGGTTTATTTAAAACTAAAAGAAACTTATCCTGAATTAGAATTAGGTATGTACTATCATTTTGCTGATAACCTACACTTCTATGAAAGACACTTTGAATTAGCAGAGCAAATTAAAGGTGAAGATATTGATATTACTAAAGAGTCTACATTCATGTTAAAGCAACCATTCTTAGAATACGATGGTAAAAATGTAACTCTTTCAAACCTAGCTCAAACATTCGTAAATGAAATTGATGCAAGTGTAGATGATGACTCCATAACCACAAAACAAGATTACAAAGATATTCTTGATAAATACTTTGTAACTAATGGAGAATAAGATTCCAAAGATACACATCGATCCAAAAACATTAGAATCTGATTTCGATATGTTATTGATGTCAAAATACGATATTTTCTTTAGGCGTATTGTGGAATACGTTTTAGATATAGTAGAAGGCAATGAAAAGTCGGGGTTGTTAGCGATCTTAGTAGATGACGATGGAGAAGAATATGAAATGACCCTTCCAAAGGAAGGTTACAAAAAAAGTTTAACTAAGGCAAACCAATATTTTGAAAAAATTGAAGAGTTCGAAACATGCGACCTCATCAAACAACTTAAAAAACAAATATGAATTACTACCCAAAAGATAAAGAATTTCAAAGATACGCAAAGTCTGAACATAATATAAGTTCAAATACTTTAGATCTTTATACAAAGGAGAGCTCTCTTACTCCATATATTTTAGAAGAGAGAGAAATGAGAATGACCCAAATGGATATATTCTCAAGATTAATGGTCGATAGATTATTATGGGTTGCAGGTCCGGTTAATGACAATATGTCTACAATAGTTCAGGCACAATTAATGTTCTTATCGTCTACGAGCAATGAAGACATTACAATGCATATTGATTCACCTGGAGGTTCTGTTAAATCTGGGTTATCTATGGTCGATGTAATGGAATACATTCCAAACGATATTAAAACTATCAATACAGGAATGGCAGCATCTATGGGATCAGTCCTTTTAGGAGCTGGAACAAAGGGTAAGAGATCGTCATTACGACACTCTACTACTATGCTCCACCAATCGTCAGGTGGATTCAGTGGAAATATACAAGATGCGGAAGTTGATTGGGCTGAATGGCAAAAAATTAACGATGAGCTATTTGTACTTCTAGGTTCATACTGTGGTAAAACTGCAGATAAAGTAAAGAAGGACGCAACAAGAGATTTCTGGCTAAACGCTGAAGAGGCAAAGAAATATGGAATAATAGACGAAATTATTAAACCTAAAAAATAATGAGCAACAAGAGAACAACAACCAAAGAAGTTTTTGTAGAACTAGTAAATCTACAGTTAGTACCACATGGTAAAACTTATGATGATGTAGTAGGTGATCCAGAATGGTATATGAGATATAAGACTACTAGAGATGATGAGATTAATTTCCAAAAGGCTGGTATAGAAATACTACGCAAGAAACTAAAAATGAGTAAGAAATTAGCTGAGCAAGAAATGAGCTGGTTTATTTTACAATGGGGATTGACAACATCACAGTCACACGCTGCACTAAAAACCGAAGCTAATAGAGTTATTAAATCCGGTTCAAGTGACTAAATCTGAAAAAGAAGCTCTCAACCCAAAATACACAAAGAAGATAGTAATTCTTCAAAAATGCGATTATCGCGGTCGCCAAAGATTCTTCATTCTACATAAGAAGGATCGATGGACTAGGATGTCATCTTTAGATATTCCTAAATATAACAGGGTTAGATCTAGCCTTGATGCTGCAGAAGAAGTGGCATTTAAATTAATTCAAGATTACGAAAAAATATTTATGTCGTAATTCTAGAAACCACCTTACGAAATATTAATAAATAATGTATGAGTAAGTTAACTACACCCAAATGGATAGAGGACGGTCCTCTAGACCTAGAGTATAAAACATATAAGTTTTTACAACGTGTTTCGGAATTAGATAAACTGATTGATATAAATCTTATGTCTGCCTTATGGGAGATTGATGATACATTAGATTATCTGTACCGCTATGATGCCATTAAACAAACTGATTTAGTGCCTAGTATAGAATTCATGGGATTTCCAATGGATAACTTAGAACTAGTCTTTACAACTGAAGAGGAGTTAGAAACTAATGATATAGTAGATTCTATCTATGAGGAGGGTATTGATAAGTTCGAAGCATTACATAGTAAATGTAGAAATGAGTGGAGATCTATAGAAAGTGGATTAGAATGTTCTTACTTAGGGGATAGAAAACATTTTCTTTCAGGTGGATTTGTTTTTATTTCTACACCTGATAATAAACTGCATGTATATTTCTTTAATAAACCTTCTAAGAATTTTAAACAATCTTGGAAAGATTTTAAAATGGAACATATCACTACAAAAGAATACAATAAAGAAGAATATTTTAAAACTTTAGAAGAGTTATCTGAAGCTAAATCTGACCGTATTTTAATTAAAGTTAATTTAAAAACACATACCAATGTGCCTGGCCACGCTATTACTGTGGTGAATAGTGTAATATTTAATATGTTACATAGAGACTATGCGTTTTAACGTTGATATATAATACAAGCAATAAAAATTATACCATAATTATGCCAAGTGTAAACAAACAACAATTAATCGCGGTTATACCTCAGTACAGCAATGTAATTAGAGGTCAACAAAGTGCCGCAACCATTACTTTACATAAAAATTATGTGGGTAACTCTATTAATATTGGAGCTATTACTGACGTAAAAGTAGAGTATTTAAACAACGACTTAACAGTATTTAAAACTGAATCTAAGTCTGATTCTAAATTAACCTTTGGATCTCGCGAGACTAGAAATGCAATAAGCGTTTCATTGACTGGTGATCAAACTTTAGCGTTAACATTAGATGATAATAATATCAACGGTGAAGTTTGGATTAGAGTAACTATTACTGAGGGAATTAGCCCGGTGGTTTTACCACTTTTAAAGTACGGTAATGTTTACAATCCAGGTCAAGAAATCGGAGATACTGTTGCATCTAGATATGCTATGCCAAGTACGGTATACAGAATAAAAGATTTAGGAGTAGATTATTCTACTGGCAATCCAGCTGGAGGTCAAATATTCTTTAATTCTGAAATCCCTTCTCAGGTTAGTAAAATTAAACTAGCTGTTAAAGATGATAAAGGTTTTAGAAACGAATATTTAGAAAACTTACTAGAAAAAAGAATTACAGTTGACGGAAACAGAACTAATATATTCTTTACTAATACTAAAAACAACAGTGAATACGCTGTATATACAATATCTTCTTGGAACTGGGTAAATGTTACAGACTTAGATTCTGCTAATCCTAACTCAGAAGAAGATGATGATGCAATAGAATTACACGTATCATTTGATTCAAACTCAAACATACCTGGCGAAGTATACAAATTCCAAGCTGATGATGATTTTGGTTTATTCTATGAGACATATAATATATCTGCACCTTCTAATGTTATTGTAAATGTTAATGGTACAGAGTATAACGATATTAGAAGAATAACCATGACAGGTGGTGTTGTCGCTAGTTACAATAAAGACGGCGCGCCGAATCAAATTGATTTAGCTTATGCCGAAGATCATACTTCATCTGGAACTTCTGGTTCTTCTGGTTCTTCAGGAGACAAAGGAGATAGAGGAGACGTTGGTGAAAAAGGAGCTGTAGGTCATGATGGTGCACAAGGTGTCCAAGGTGTTACAGGTGCTCAAGGTGATAAAGGTGATAAAGGTGAAGATGGAGACTCTGCATATAGAGTATACGCAAATGGAGAAAGTAATCCTCTTAGTAAAACAGAGTGGCTAGCCACTTTAGTAGGTGAAAGAGGTGTTCCTGGTCACGATGGTCAAGATGGTGCTGATGGTACTGATGGTGCTGATGGTGCTAATGGTATTGATGGTGCTGACGGAGGTCAAGGTGCTCAAGGTGAAAGAGGTGCTGATGGTATCGATGGAGCTCAAGGTCAAAAAGGAGATCAGGGTATTCAAGGAGAAGAAGGTAATCAAGGTAACCAAGGTTTTAAAGGTGAACCTGGTCAAAAAGGAGAGCCTGGACCACGAGGTGCTGATGGAATTGTTGGACATGATGGAGCACCTGGTGCAGATTCTACTGTTCCCGGTCCTGCTGGAGCTGACGGTGCACAGGGTATTGCTGGTGTAGCTGGTGAAAAAGGTGATGCTGGTGAAAAAGGAGATGCTGGTGCAGATTCTACTGTACAAGGTCCACAAGGTGTTGCTGGTGAAAAAGGTAGTGATGGAGCACAAGGTATTCCTGGTGTTGCAGGAGACGCTGGAGATCAAGGTCCAATTGGACCGGTCGGTCCACAAGGAACTCAAGGTTTACAGGGTGTTGCTGGTCAAGATGGTGCTGATGGAGCTCAAGGTACACCTGGTGTAGCTGGTATAAAAGGAGAGCCTGGTCAAAAAGGTAACCAAGGTGATCAAGGTGCTCAAGGTATTGCTGGAGCTGACGGAGCTGCTGGTGCTGATGGAGGCCAAGGTATTCAAGGTGTTCAAGGTACCACTGGTGCACAAGGTGAAAAAGGTGATACTGGTGCAGATTCTACTGTACAAGGTCCTGCTGGAGCTGACGGAGCTGATGGAGCTAAAGGAGATCAAGGAGATGCTGGGGCACAGGGTAATCCAGGTGCTAAAGGTGACGCCGGTGCAGATTCTACGGTTGTAGGTCCTGCAGGAACTAAAGGTGAACCGGGTCAAAAAGGTAACAAAGGTGATACTGGTGTTACTGGAGCTCAAGGTATACCTGGTGAAAAAGGTGCAACTGGAGATCAAGGTGCTGCAGGTGCTGATGGTAATGATGGAGTAAAAGGAGATCAAGGTGATGCAGGAGCTGCTGGTGCAGATTCTACTGTTGCCGGTCCTGCTGGAGCTAAAGGTGAGCCTGGAACGCAAGGTGCTGCTGGTTTAGCCGGAACATCTGGTTCTTCAGGAACTAAAGGTGATAAAGGAGATCAAGGTGATACAGGTGCCGCTGGTGCAGATTCTACTGTACAAGGTCCTGCTGGAGCTGACGGAGCTGCTGGAGCTGATGGTGCTGATGGAGCTGCTGGAGCAAAAGGAGATCAAGGTATTCAGGGTATCCAGGGTATCCAGGGTGTTACTGGTAATGATGGTGCTGATGGAGCCGATGGAACTCAAGGTGCTGCTGGTACTAAAGGTGATAAAGGAGATCAAGGTGAAGCTGGACCACAAGGTTCAACTGGAACTGGAATTACAATGAAAGGTTCTGTTGCAGCTGTAGGTAATCTACCTAATAGTGGAAACGCACAAGGTGATGCTTATATAAATCAATCCGATGATTCATTATGGATCTGGAACGGAACACAGTGGATTTCAGGTGGATCTATTCAAGGACCACAAGGTCTTCAAGGTCTAACTGGAGCTGCAGGTGCTGATGGTATCGATGGAGCTGCTGGAGCAAAAGGAGATCCTGGTAACGATGGTGCTGATGGAGCTCAAGGTATTGCTGGTGAAAAAGGAGATAGAGGAGATCAAGGTATTCAAGGTATTCAAGGTATTGACGGACCCGAGGGGCAACAAGGGCCACAAGGTCAAACTGGACCTACTGGACCAGAAGGACCACAAGGTCAAAAAGGTGATACTGGCGCAGGTGGCGGCGGTGGCGGCGGAGTCAAATACTTAGTAAGATTAGAATATGATATTAACGAGTCTTTAATTCCTGCTAATACTGCATTTGTTACTGCAAACGGATTTGAAACTGCAGGTGCAAACATTATTTCTCAAGTATCAACTGGTGGAAATAGTGGACACAGTGTAACACTTAATTTCTCAGACACGAATCCTCCAACATCGATTATCGGTTATGGTTGGAATCCTGCAACTGGAAATTATACTGCTGCAGCATACGATAGAGATACTAAACAAGTTCAATACGAAGTAGGTATTGCTGCATTTACTAATGGATCTACACAAGATGGTGGTTCTGGTCAAGACGGACAATGGTCTGGAACTCCATTCTCTGGTGCAGGTTCATATAACATTACATTAGATGTTGACCAATCAGCGTTAACTTATGGTAATGCAGTTAATGGAGCATTTGGGCAACCATCTAAGTTACCACATGCATACTTAATAATTTCATTTTAATAAGCAATATAAAAGATAGGGCGGCTTCGGTCGCCCTTTAAATAATAACAAAAAGGTAAATGGCTGAATATAACATAGACAACCCGATTCTATTCTTAAAAGGAACAGTAGCATCAACTCAAATCGAAAAAAGATATGAGCATGACGATGACACCGGATTAGGACCTAATGGTTCTAATATTGGTATTGAATTTAATATAACTGTAAGTGGTATTGATTCTCAATCAATCGGTTCTAGTGAAACTAGATCAGGTTCGACTAGAGCTTATACTGGACTAGATATTAAAACTGGTGATTGGTTAGTAAACAACGAGGGTAAAACTTGTTTACAGATAATTACAATGATTTCAAAGTCTGAAACAGAAATTTCATTTATTGCAAAAGATGTTGACGCATTCTCATATAAAAATTATAGAGCAAATGGTTTTGCTGCTGGAATTACAGAAGTAGCTTTCTTTGAAGTATCTGATTCTGGTAAGCCGTTAATCGCAGGTGAAGACGCTGCTAGCTTCTTTGGTGATAAAGTAGCGGTAGATTTATTACAGTCTAGATTTGCAATCCAAGAAGAGGATGAAAGATTTAGAATGGAGTTTAGTACTGCACAAGCAGTTTCTGTAGGACAAATAGTTAGTATTGGTGACGATGGTAACTTACTGCCTTATGGAGAAACTGGTGCTTTTGATTTTAAATTAGGTTTAGTAGTTTCTAAAAACTACGGTGGAACTATAATTCACATAAAACCATTTAATACTATTATCGATAATTTTAATAAACCATCTAAATTAGCTGCAGGATCTGCAGGTGATTTTTGGTATACATCAAATGTAAAACCTGGAGATATTACAAACAACATAAACGATGGTGGCGATAAAGTTTATTTCCAATTTAGAGATGCAATCCCTACTGTGGTTACAGCAAGTGTTGCTAATATAGCATCAACTACTGGAGACTCAATTGATATAAATACAACGACTTATGCAACCAACGTATTTGAAAATTTAAATACTGCAGCAATAGTTGCTTTAATCAATCAAGATACTGCTAATCATAATGTAGTAGCGACAAACCCACTATTACCAACGGTATTAGAATCTTATGACGGTGGCTTAAACCCAGCGAACGGTGATGTTGTAATAGTTTCTTCTGCAGATGGAGGAGCAAATAATGCTGCACTGAAAATTAATGTATCGGATGGTAACAATAATACCGATGTTGAATTTAATATTTCAGATGGAACATTCCCTAATACAGGTGGTGCATACTTAACAGTATCTGCTACACAAATGGCTTTACAGTTAAATGAAGAATTTAATTCAGCTGGCGTTGATATTATAGCATCTACTAAAGAAAATATAAATGGTAATAACAATGCAGTATATCCTAAGTTAGTTTTAACTTTAGGTAATACAGGTTCAAGTATTACAATTACTGAAATAGCAGGTGATGCTGCAGGTCAGACTTTTCAAGCGGCAACTGCAATGCCATTAACTGCGACGGCATCTTCTGATTCAACATTAATATTAACAAGAGCAGATGGTGGCGATATTGCATTAACTGGATCTGGTACGTTCGTTAACTCTAATGGTATGGTATCATCTTCTTCTGGAACTCCGGCATTATTAGTAATGATCGAAGATGAAGAAGGGACTGGTGGTGTTGCTGAAACTGGAGTAGATATTAAAGAAGAGATTACATGTAATAATACAACTAATGACGGCGACGCAGTAGGTGGAAGCATTACATATACTCCATTCTCGGATGGTAATGTAATAGTTAAAGTAAACGGATTAGCAGTTGATATATCAAATGATAAGACTGGTGTTATATATTTCTCATCAGACGGAGGAGCAACTGCAAAAACAGTTGCAAACATTGCTGCTGGAGATTCTTTATATTGGAATGGATCGGTTGCTGGTTATCAATTAGAAACAAGTGATGATTTAGATATTGCATATCAAAAATCTTCTAACGATTAATCATTTCTACTAAATAATACTTAAAGCCGCTTTAATGCGGCTTTTTTTATGCGGTAAAAATAAATAAAAATAATTGCTCATTTAGGGCTAGTTTCCACCTTTAATTTCACTAAGCAAAGATAAATAAGTATGAAAGGGGAATAATAACATTTCCTTTAGGCCTAAATAAACAAACATAAAACATGGCAAGATTAAAAGTAAAACAAATTAGTGACTTTGAAAGTGCTGTTCAAAACCTTATCGATATCGATGTGGATCAGAATGCAGCAAGTATTTCGTCTGCTCTTTCTGCGGGTGTATCTGCAGGTGTAGTAGCCGGTGCAGTTTCTGATGAATTAATTTCAGAAGTTTCTTCTATCGATTTAATATTAGCTGGAAAAGCTGGTAACGGTGACGTAACTGCAGTTTCTGTTGCATTAAGCACTGAGATTTCAAGTACAAATTCTGACGTTGTAAGAATTGATAATTTATTAGCATCAGTTGCTACTGACGCTGAGTTATCTAACGAAGTTCTTTCTATTGACGCTAGAATTTCTACTGAAGAAAACACTAGATCTGTAGACGTAAAAGCTGTAAGTGACGCTGTATCTGCTATCTTAGCAGGTAGTGACGCTGACTTAGATCAATTCGCTGAAGTTATCTCTTACGTTGACAGTTTAGATACTGCTGACGGTGGAGCATTAACAGCTGCAATTGCATCTATAGAAGGGGTTGTTTCTAGAAACAGTTCATTAGACGTTGTTCTTTCTGATGCATTATCAGCTGAGATTGAAGCAACTGATGACGATGTATCATCTATTGATCTAGTATTAGGGACGATGGGAACATCTGAAACTATTACTGCAATTTCTACTGCATTAAGCACTGAGATTTCATCAACTAACTCTGATTTCGTATCTTCTGATTTAAGATTTGAAGATGTTGAATCTGACATTGATAGTTTAGAAACTAGCGTTGACGCTAGAGTTAGTGTAATAGAAGATGGTGTTGAAGCAAATGCTAACAACCACTTACACTGGCACGAAATGGGAACAATGGTTTCTAGAACTGAGTTCACAATTCCGAATGCAGTAGATAATAGACCAACTAAGGATCTATTAGTATTTATTAACGGACATAACATTCACCCATTACTAGGTGAAAGTGGTGATGGTTACTCAACTGCTGATGGAAGAACATTTAGCCTAGTTAACATTGGTTACGACCTTGAAGCAAATGATCACATTTATGTGACTGGTATTAGAGCGTAATTAGTTATCTAATTTAAGTAAATTTTAAAAGGTCCCTTCGGGGACCTTTTTTTGTTTGCAAGATATATATGATATAGCTAAAATTATATATAAATTTATGAAAATAGGAATAACCTTAGGGCTTAAAAAACCTAATGAAAGTATGTGGATTAACGGTATTAAGCTTAATGCCATTTTTTTAATGAATGCTTTACAAAAAACAGGAAATAAAGTAGTTTTATTAGATACTAATAAGACTGTTGCTAGATCAAAATCTGGTAGATTAAATGATGATGAAGTTGTATGGGACACTAAGAAATTCCCAATTTATGATTATTTTCAAACAGCAAAGAGTTGTGATGTTTTAATTTTATTAGGAGTAGCGATCGGGCCAGAAGAGGTTAGTAAGTTTAAATTAACTGGACATAATAAACGTGTAATTAAATATGCATGTGGAAATAACTATGTTATTGACATGGAAAATATGATACACAAAGCGGGCGAAGAGGTAGATAAGATTGGTGTTACATTTAATCAAAACATAGACGAGGTATGGTATGTTCCTCAACAAGGTTATCAAAATCAAGATTACTATTCTATTTTACATAGACTGCCAAAAGAAAAGGTATTTGCAGTTCCATTTGTTTGGGACCCAATGTTTATTGATGAGATTGAAAGTCAATATGGTGGAATGATTGTAGATGAAAATGGCAATGAAATGCAAAAGACCGATGATATTCCTGTTTATCAACCTGGTAAAAAGACTGAAGATTTAGAATTAACTATATTTGAACCAAATTTAAACGTGGTAAAATTCAGTATGATACCTATGTTAATTGCTGAACAATATTTACATAATGGTGGTGATGTATTTAAAAAGCTAAATATAATTAGCGCTAGTGGTTTATATAAAAATTCTTTATGGCGAAAGTTTATATCTAAACTACTTTTAACTGAAATGAAAAATAAAGATAATGGAACTTTATTAGCAGTACAACATAGATTCCCAATCCATTTCATATTATCAAAGATGACAGATATTGTAATATCACATCAGTGGGAAAATCCACTTAACTACGCATACCTAGATGTAATGTATTTACAATTTCCTTTAATACACAATGCAGATATGATTAAAGATGCAGGTTACTTTTATCCTGACTTTGAGGCAGAAAAAGGTGCCGAGCTATTAAAGTGGGTTATAGACAATCATGATAACAACATAGACGCGTATAACGAAAAGAACGAAGAAGTACTAACAAGATATACAGTTTACAACGAGGATCTAGTGGACACATACCAGAAGCTCTTAGAGAACCTGCGTGCCGGCGAAAATAAACATAATCTCAGTCTAGAATATGACTGGAAAACAAACGTATATAAATAATGAATAAGAATGCAATAGTAGTTTATATCGATGATTCTGAAAAGAATGTAGTAGAATTTGGATGGCTGTATAAGTCGTGGTTAATGTGGGCCATAAATAATACTTGGGATATGTTAGTCTTTACTAACCCATCTATAATAGAAAGAGTAAAATCTGAATTTAGCCATGACAATGTCAAGTTTATTGAAATGGAACCAACTGATATTGAGTATGGTTTTATTAATTCTTATGGGATGTTTCAAGATGAAGCTAATTTAGAAATTGTAAACAAATATGACTTCTTATTTAAGACTGATTGTGATACTTTTTTAACAAAATATTTTGCAGATTTTAAACCATGGAAAGATAAAGTCTATGTTGGAATTGGAACGTATGCTTCTGATCTAGAGACTTCTAGTTTAATCCAAGAAAAACTTAGGATAATATCTAAAGGCTTAGGTTTAAATTATCGAGGACACTCACATACTGGTGCAAGTATATTAGGAAGTACAGCAACAGTTGTTGGAATTTCTAACTTACAATTAACTGTTACTAAATGGCTATTAAATCACGGATTTCCGAATGGCAATGGTACTTGGCCAGGTTGGTATAAGGGTGTCACTGCTTTATATGCACATGATATTGCAATAAATCACGCAATTCCACCGCTATCTTTACAACAAGGTAGTTTGGATGTTTGGTGTGCAGGTAATCAAATAACATCGTTAGATCTACATATTCATGCATGGCAACAGTCTACTCATGCTGCATTTAATAAATTTAAATTTCATGCAGGTGAATTACCAAATATACAATTTGTCAAGGTTCCAGATGTTGCTGGAGACTATTGTTTGCTAGTTGCAAACGAAAATGTAGAAAACTTAATTGAATTAGCAAAAAAATAATATTAACTTCTCTTTAGATACTGCCGTAGTAGAATACTAAAAAGATATATAATATAACGCTAAAAAAATACAAACGTATTAAATGTCTAGACTTAAATTAAAACAAATACAAGAGATACTGCTAACATCCGCTCAAAACGGTGATTATTTAGCATATAACTCTTCAACCGGTAAATGGGAAAACACTGCAGCCCCGCTTGATGGTGCCGATGGAACTTCGGGTAGTTCAGGAACATCTGGTTCTTCAGGAATAGATGGAACATCCGGTTCTTCCGGAACATCTGGTTCTTCAGGTATTGACGGTGGTAAAGGTGCCGATGGTACTTCAGGTTCTTCAGGAACATCTGGTTCTTCAGGAACTTCAGGTTCTTCTGGTGTTGACGGTGAAATGGGACCTGCTGGTGAAGATGGTGCAGCTGGTACATCTGGTTCTTCAGGTACATCTGGTTCTTCTGGAACTTCAGGTAGTTCTGGTATAAATGGTGCTGATGGTACATCTGGTTCTTCAGGTACTTCTGGTTCTTCAGGAACATCTGGTTCAAGCGGAACTTCAGGTAGTTCTGGTATAAATGGTGCTGATGGTACATCTGGTTCTTCAGGTACTTCAGGTTCTTCAGGAACTTCAGGTTCAAGCGGAACATCTGGTTCTTCAGGAACTTCAGGTAGTTCTGGTATAAATGGTGCTGATGGTACTTCAGGTTCTTCAGGAACTTCAGGTTCTTCAGGAACTTCTGGTTCAAGTGGAACATCTGGTTCAAGTGGAACGTCAGGTTCTTCAGGTTACTCTGGTGCTATATCAGGTCCGGATAAAGAAGGATTACGTAGAGGTGAATTTATAGGTCAAGTAGGTTTTACTGCTGATGGCCTAGTTTATATATGGACTGGTGAAGCATGGGAAGAGACTACTGATTTAAATGGTACTTCAGGTAGCTCAGGAACATCTGGCTCAAGTGGAACATCTGGTTCTTCAGGAACTTCAGGTAGTTCAGGTTCGGATGGTACATCTGGTTCAAGTGGAACATCTGGTTCTTCAGGAACATCTGGTTCAAGCGGAACTTCAGGTAGTTCAGGTTCGGATGGTACATCTGGTTCTTCAGGAACATCTGGTTCAAGCGGAACTTCAGGTAGTTCAGGTTCGGATGGTACATCTGGTTCTTCTGGTACATCTGGTTCTTCAGGAACTTCTGGTTCAAGTGGAACATCTGGTTCTTCAGGAACTTCTGGTGCTGACGGTAACTTTGGTGGAGCTTCATTTGATTATACATTTGCAACTGCAACTTCAAATGCACAACCAGCAGACGGTAGAATAAGATTAAACACAACTATACAAAATACAGCAACTGCAATTTATATTGCTGAAACTGATGATTCTAACGGATCTATTCAATCTATTATGGAGACAATGGATGCTGTTACTTCAGGAGTAAAAGCTCATATTAGAATTTCTAAAAAATTCGATGCAGATACTTACTTATTATTTGCAGTAGGTGATTTAACAGACCAAGGTAGATGGTGGAGATTATTAGATTTATCAAACACTGGTGGTTCTGCTGCTAGTCCATTTGCAAACGGAGACGATGTTGTTATATCATTAGTTGCAACTGGTGATAAAGGGGATAAGGGTGAGACTGGTGATTCTGGTACATCTGGTTCTTCAGGTACATCTGGTAGTTCAGGAACATCTGGTTCAAGTGGAACATCTGGTTCTTCTGGTAACAGTGGAACATCTGGTTCTTCAGGAACAAGTGGTTCTTCAGGAACAAGTGGTTCTTCAGGTATTGATGGTGACCATGGTACATCTGGTTCTTCAGGAACTTCAGGCTCAAGCGGAACATCTGGTTCTTCTGGTAACAGTGGAACATCTGGTTCTTCAGGAACATCTGGTTCTTCTGGAACATCTGGTAGTTCAGGAACTTCAGGTTCTTCAGGAACTTCAGGTTCTTCTGGTTATTCTGGTGCTAAATCAGGAGAAAACTTAGCTGCTTTAGGTAGAGGTGAATTTGTAGGTCAATTAGGATATACCGCTGATGGTAGAGTTCATATATGGAATGGTGAAGGATGGGAATTAAGTACTGATTTAAATGGTACTTCAGGTTCTTCAGGAACTTCAGGTTCTTCAGGTACTTCTGGTTCTTCAGGAACATCTGGTTCTTCTGGTAACTCAGGAACATCAGGTTCTTCTGGAACTTCAGGCTCAAGTGGAACATCAGGTTCTTCTGGAACTTCAGGCTCAAGTGGAACATCTGGTTCTTCAGGTAATAGTGGAACATCTGGTTCTTCAGGTACATCTGGTTCTTCAGGTACATCTGCAGCAGTTAGTATCTCCGGTGGGAATACTAATAATAGATTAGTTACTATGACAGGTAACGCTGCTACTCCATTTAATGGTGAAGCTAATGCAACATTTGATGGATCCTCTTTAGTAGGTCCAACTCAATTTGCTGCGGCATCTGGAAACAACGCATCTAAATACAGAATGTGGGGTAACTCTGCAACGTATGGTATTGGTATGGTATCAGGTCAAACATTAGGTTATTTGACCGATTATGCCATGACATTCCAAATGAATAACCAAGCAGGCAGAGGTTGGAAATGGCAATACGAAAGTCAAGCTGCTGGTTCAGGTGCTATGTCTTTGACAACAGATGGAAAATTATATGTTGGAAGTCTAGTTAACTCACCAGAATACTTATTTAGAAGTGGTGGAGAAATAACTAGTGATGGTTCAACAATGAGGTTTACATTTTAATCAAAGATAATAGGACACGAATATGAGCTTAGATTTAACAAGAGATAGAAAGGCAACACACGATAATATATCAGTAGGCGGAAGTTATACTGACACAATGATTACTGCACAAGGTATGGGTAATACCTCTAAAGTAAACGATGCATATATTAGATGGGTGCCAAATAATAAAAGTGGTAGTGGATATTATGCTGGAAACGGCGTATCCATTGACACTAGCAACCTAACATCTGGTGGCTACTTAGAATTTAATGCAAAATCACATACTGCAGCACACGGATTTGCAAATGGTTACTATTGTTTAAAGTTTAATTATTATAGTAATGGTAACGCATATAATGGGGGTAATACATCTCCAGGTATTCGTTTAGCTGATTTTAGATTCGTAAGAGCTGAATTGCAAGATTTAACAGAGGGTGCTGAAAAATTAAATGAGTGGTATAACGGAAGTCAAGAATGTGTTATTGTAGTTGTTAACGTTGGTTCTATTCACGCTAGCCCTGATTGGATTACTCAGTTTACTGAGTTTAGATCTTGGAGGATGACTAAGAATGTTGCTGGTGTTAGTAAAAACTACAGTTATGCTGGAGTAATTACTAATGTTAATGACATAGGTCAGTTATCAGAGGCTCTACAAGGAGTTGGAGGTTTGGCTGCTAATGCAAATGTTCAATTAGTAATAGAACATGATAAAAGTACAATAGGACATGCTGGTTATGGCGAAGATCTTTCATCAGGTACTGGTGCCGGAACATTCTCATATACTGGATTAACTAGTGGTACTGTAGCTTCAAAAACTGTTCCATGGGATAGTGCCGGAAAAGACAGAGTTTTAAAAGATGAAAAACTACGTATTACTGTATTTAATAAAGTAGATGGTGGAGCTGCACACTGGGGTGGTTTTATGAAGATTAATTTATTAGATGGTGGTACTACATATACTTATGCTATGGAATCTGTTGATGTATTTAAAAAATATGAGTTCTTACATACAAGACAAAGTAATGTAGGTTCAGGCTCTTTAGAGATAGACGTATTTGCAAGTGCCGGTAGTGGCGCAGGCGCAGGTGCTCCTTACGATAATGTACATGGTAGAAATTTAGAAGTATATAAAGCTGGTTTTAATCCAGATCAAGAAAGAGATGTTGCAGTACATAAATGGCATATCAATGCGTTAAACGTAACTGAAGGCCCTGTAGATTTTGACATTGCTAAAGGAGAAGTATTTAAAGTATTTCATGATGGCGAAAGAAATTTAGCTAATACAAACTATACATACCCATTAAATATGCCTAATAGTGGAAACACTCAATGGCAAAATCATTTTTACAATGGTGGTAGTATAGGTGCATCTGGTTTAGGAGCACATAATGAAATTCGTTTTGGAGAATATAGAGTTAACTCAACCAGCCAAACAAAAGGAGTATGTATAACAGAAGTTAGAGAATCAACGACAAATCAATCATTTGAACAATCTCTTGGTTGGGAACTTGGTAGTGGGATAAAGGTAGATTCTAATAAATTATATGTTGCAGGATGTTGGCTTAGAGTAAGAGACTTTACTACATTAGGTTCAGCTCAAGCTCCAGGTAGAATATCTTTAGTAACATCTGCTAATGATATATTAAAAGGATATAATGGAACTCAATATGCTGCGGGAACTACAATAACAGGTCCTAGTATTTCCGATTATCCGTTTGAGCCGTATGATGGCGAGCATGGACAATGGAGATTGTTTACTATATTCTATTTACCACATTGGATGGATGCTACACAAGTAACTGAATGGCATGATAAGTATTTTGGTCAATGGGCTGGTGAATATGAATTTGGTAGTGGATTTAATCCGGCAAGACAAATTGTAGATATTCAACATGGAATTACTCAAGGAGTAGACGCAAGAATAGCTCAAATGACAGAAGGAGTTAACAGAGTAAATCCTGCAATTAGAACTGAAGTTTATCAAAACCAAAGCATTTGGCATGAAGCTCTATTTCCGTTTTTAACTGAAATAGACCCAATGAATTTAACAGCCGGTGGTGATGCACACTTCTGGGATTTTACTGAAGCATAATGAAACTGATATATAAAATAAGTACAAAAACAAGAAACTAACACATGGCGAATTTAAAGGCAGGAGCCACTATTCAAGGACACATAATATTGCATGCGGGTAATTTTGACCCTACTGCATATAGTGCCATGAAAGGTGATAAAGGTCAAAAAGGTCAAAAAGGAACTTACGGTGATAAAGGCCAAAAGGGACAAAAGGGTACTTTTGGACCTCAAGGAGATGTTGGACCTAAAGGAGATTTAGGCCAAAAAGGACAACTTGGACCACAAGGACCTATAGGTCAAAAGGGACAACTTGGACCTAAAGGAGATAAAGGGCCTCAAGGTACCGAAGGACCTACAGGACCTCAAGGTGGCAAAGGACAAAAAGGATCTCATGGTAACCAAGGTACTAAAGGACCTAAAGGAGGCCAGGGTGATAAAGGTCAAAAAGGTGCACAAGGGCCTGAAGGACCGCAAGGACAAAAAGGTGCAATTGGACCAAAGGGTGATACAGGACCTACAGGTACTAAAGGTCAAAAAGGTGAAGTTGGTTTACAAGGTGTAGAAGGTCAAAAAGGACAAAAAGGACAAACAGGTTCTGGTGGTGGTACTGGAGATGCTGGAATAGCAGGAGATGTTGGACCAAAAGGAAATCCAGGTGCTGATGGTTTAAAAGGTGCAATTGGACCTAAAGGAGATAAAGGACCTAAAGGAGATAAAGGACCACAGGGTGGAACTGGTGGCCAAGGCCCTCAAGGAGATCAGGGTATTCAAGGTACTAAAGGACAAAAAGGTGCTCAAGGGCCACAAGGTGGTGGCGGTCAAAAAGGTGAAATTGGACCTAAAGGACAAAAAGGTGCAACTGGACCTCAAGGTTCTCAAGGTGGCGCTGGTCAAAAAGGTCAGAAAGGTGCTCAAGGTGGTGTCGGTACTATTGGAGATAAAGGTCAAAAAGGTGCAATTGGACCTAAAGGTGATATTGGTGTTAAAGGTGCAACTGGACCTAAAGGTGATGTAGGTCAAAAAGGTGAAGTTGGTCCTAAAGGACAAAAAGGTGCAACTGGACCCCAAGGTTCTCAAGGTGGCGGTGGTCAACAAGGTGGCAAAGGTCAAAAGGGTGAAATAGGTGTAACAGGTGCAAAAGGCCCTCAAGGTGGTAAAGGTACTTATGGAGATAGAGGTCAAAAAGGTGCAACTGGACCACAAGGTGGAATCGGACCTAAAGGACAAAAAGGTGCAACTGGTGCAAAGGGTTCTGCTGGTTCTAAAGGTGGAACTGGTGTAAAAGGACCTCAAGGTTTAAAAGGACCTAAAGGTACTATGGGTGGTCAAGGGCCGGGTGGTCAAAAAGGACAAACTGGACTACAAGGGCCACAAGGTATTGAAGGTGCTAAAGGACCTCAAGGTGGTAAAGGACAAAAAGGTAGTACTGGTGCTGTAGGTTCTCAAGGTGGTGCAGGTGCTAAAGGACCTCAAGGTGCAAAAGGACCTAAAGGTGACATTGGTGTAAAAGGAGCTCAAGGAACTAAAGGACCAACAGGTGCAAAAGGACCTAAAGGTACTCAAGGTGATCGTGGTCTTACTGGTGCTAAAGGACCTCAAGGTGGCGCTGGTGATAAAGGACAAAAAGGTACTGCTGGTTCTAAAGGTGGTGCTGGTATTAAAGGTGCAACTGGGCCACAAGGACCAAAAGGTGATGTAGGACAAAAAGGTGCTCAAGGTGCAAAAGGGCCTACTGGTGCAAAAGGACCTATGGGTCCAAAAGGTGATAAAGGATCTCAAGGTTCTAAAGGACCTAAAGGTACTACGGGAGATCAAGGTCTTAAAGGACAAAAAGGTGCAACGGGTGGCCAAGGTACAAAAGGACAAAAAGGTGCAACTGGAACTAAAGGACAAAAGGGTGGAACTGGTGCCGGTGGTGCTAAAGGACCTCAAGGTGGTAAAGGACAAAAAGGTGCTCAAGGTAGCCAAGGTGGTGCTGGTAGTGCTGGAACTAAAGGACAAAAAGGTGCAACTGGACCTAAAGGTAGTAATGCCACAGGTTTAAAAGGACCTACCGGTGCAAAAGGACCTCAAGGTTCACCTGGTGGAACTCAAAAGGGACAAAAAGGTGCAAAAGGTACAACGGGACCTCCAGGTGCTAATGCCCCAGGTATTAAAGGACAAAAAGGTGCTCCAGGACCTAAAGGTAGTAATGCCACAGGTATTAAAGGACCTACAGGACCTCCGGGACCTAAAGGTAGTAATGCCACAGGTATTAAAGGACCTACAGGACCTCCGGGACCTAAAGGTAGTAATGCCACAGGTATTAAAGGATACGCAGGACCTCCAGGACCTCCAGGAAGTGCAGGACCTCCGGGAACATCTTCGCAAGGACCTACAGGACCTACGGGACCTCAGGGACCTAGAGGATATAAAGGTGCTCCAGGACCTACGGGACCTCCAGGAGCTTCAGATAGTAGAATTAAAACTATCGAAGGACCAATTGGTAATACTCTTAATAAGATAAAAGCTTTAAGAGGTGTTATATGGGATGCAAATGAATTAGGTCAGTCAATAGGCTTACCTGCTAATGCTCCACAATATGGTTTAATTGCACAAGAAGTTCAGGCGCAATTCCCGGACTTGGTATTCCCATTACCAGAACAGGTAAGTGGATATGATACTCTATTAGGTGTAGATTACTCAAGAATATCGCCAATCTTAGTTGAAGCGATAAAAGATTTAGATAATAAAATAACCGCAATTGAAAACCAATTAGGTAGTTAATAATAGACAAGAGCAATAAATGGCTGACTATAAGAAAATTCTGATCGCAGGTAACCCTGCTTTTACTACCGATAACATGCATCCTGATCACTTCGATTACTTACGAGGTGAAAAGGGGCATGAAGGTGAAGTGGCACAAAAAGGTCAAAAAGGTTCTGCGGAACCTATTGGCGAAAAAGGCCAAAAGGGTACTAAAGGCATTAAAGGTGTTAAAGGTAATAAAGGCGGAATAGGAGATAAAGGGTTAAAGGGTATCAAAGGTTTACTAGGTCCGAAAGGAGTTCTAGGAGACCAAGGTAAACAAGGACCATTAGGTGTTAATAATGACAACATGCTTGATTACTCAACATGGACTGCAGGTAATACTTCAGCCACGGGGTTTAGTCGTAATGGTGGTGCTAATGAAAATCTTTTATTTACAGACAATGGGCCTTTTAATGAAACCACTGTATTATGGAAATCAATTCCAGATGGTGGTGGTAATGCTGATGGTGGCTGGAATAGTACTTATTACGAAGCGGATCATAGAAAATTATATAGATTTAGTGTTTGGGTAAAAAGAACATCAGATAGAACTGATGGAACATTTTATTTTGGATGTAACGGTGGTGGAACTACTGTAAAAAGAATAAGCGACGGAAATAGTGAGGGTAATCCTTATTTCCATTATGCAGGTATTGGTAATCTAGAAAAAGATCAATGGTTTCTATATGTAGGTCACGTTTATCCTTCTAATACAACAACAAGTGCAGGTCGACATGAACAAAGTGGAGTTTATACAATTGATGGAGGCCGAATAGGTAATACTGGTGGTGGTAATGTAGGTGGTGATGCTATTATGTCATCAACAACAACTTCACTTAGACATAGAACATATCATTATTATGCTAATAGTGCTGGTGCGAGTCTTACATGGGCTTATCCTAGAATGGAAGAGGTTACAGATGAAACTCCGGACGTAACTGAATATCTAGCACAATTTGGTAATATAGGTACGAAAGGCCAACAAGGACCTACTGGTAGCACTGGTAATCTTGGTGGTGGCGGTGATAAAGGTAACAAGGGTATTGCTGGCGATGGCGGTGCTAAAGGTATTAAAGGTAGATACGTTGCTGCAGATGTCATTGGTCAAAAAGGTGTTGTTGGAAATAGCCCTAAAGGTACTAAAGGTGATATTGGTGCAAGTCCAAAAGGTACTAAAGGTGGAAACGGAGACATTGGCGAAAAAGGTGTTAAAGGCCAAAAGGGTATTAAAGGTATTAAGGGTATTACCGGTCTACCAGGAGACAATGCACGTGATGGTAGAATAGGTGATTCTCCGATAGGACAAAAAGGAGAAACAGGCGCTGCCGGTGAAAAAGGTACTCAGCCAAAAGGTAACAAGGGTATTACTGGTATTAAAGGACTTCCAGGTGATGTTGGTCCTAGCCCAAAAGGTGCTAAAGGTATTACCGGTGAAAAAGGTGTATATGGTTTAGTTGGAGATTCTCCAGTTGGAACTAAGGGAGCTAAAGGTGGAATCGGAGACGAAGGCCAAAAAGGTATTAAAGGAGGTAATCCTGCTGGACAAAAGGGAGTTAAAGGTGTTCAAGGTGATGTTGGACTAATTGGAGATAGCCCTAAAGGTAGCAAAGGAATTCTTGGTCAAAAAGGTGTATATGGTTTAGTTGGAGATTCTCCAGTTGGAACTAAGGGAGCTAAAGGAGCACAAGGTGCTAAAGGACCTCAAGGACAAAAAGGTTACCAACCAACAGGTGATGTAGGACAAAAGGGACAAAAGGGAGATTACGGAATTATTGGAGATAGCCCAATTGGTAATAAAGGTGTAGCAGGTGATACTGGAGATCGTGGTGCTGTAGGTTTTGGTAATTTCGATTCTCAAGTTAGAGGAGATACAGGTGCTACTGGTGATAAAGGTATTACTGGTGATAAAGGTAACCAACCAAAAGGTGCAAAAGGTATAATTGGTGATAAAGGCCTTAAAGGTATTAAAGGTAAACAGCCTACCGGTGATGTAGGTCTTAGAGGCCCGGTTGGAGATCAAGGAGGTCCTGGTACAAAGGGGCCACAGCCAACTGGTGCTGTAGGACAAAAAGGACAAAAGGGTGAAATAGGTGGATCAGGCCCTAGACCAACTGGTGATAAAGGTATTACTGGTGATAAAGGTAACAAAGGTGTTAAAGGTTATCAGCCAACAGGTAATAAGGGTAACAAAGGCGCATTTGGTGATCCTGGTCAAAAAGGTGCAACGGGACCATCACCTATAGGTGATAAAGGACTTAAAGGTTCTAAAGGTAATTACGGATTAACAGGCCCTAGACCAACCGGTGATCGTGGTATTACTGGTGATAAAGGACTTAGGGGAGATAATGGCCCTACACCAGTCGGTGATAAAGGTAACAAAGGTATTAAAGGTGTATACGGAGACGTCGGAGCAAGCCCTAAAGGTGCTAAAGGTGATACTGGCTCTGGTGGTGGAAGTGGTGACCCTGGTGCAAAAGGTCTGCAACCTACTGGTGATAAAGGTATACATGGTGATGTTGGTGCTCAAGGTGCAAAAGGTACTCAATACTATGGGGCTGCAGGAGATAAAGGACAAAAAGGTGCTCCTGGAACAGCGTATTACGGCCCTGTAGGAGATAAAGGACCTGTTGGTGATTATGGTTTCACACCGATGGGTGCTGAAGATGGACAAAAAGGTGATACTGGTTCCGGTGGTGGGGCAGGTACTAGCCTTCCGGCATTAAGCGGAGATGGAGGACCTCCAGGACCTCCGGGAACTGCATACACTGGACCAGGTGGAGCGGCAGGACCTCCAGGACCTCCGGGAACTGCATACACTGGACCAGGTGGTTCGGCAGGACCTCCGGGACCTCCAGGAACAGCTTATAGAGGACCGCAAGGAGCGGCAGGACCAAAAGGACCGAACGGGCCTTCAGGAACAAATGCATCAGGTGGATCTGGTGGTGGAACAGGACCACAAGGACCAAGAGGTCTTAAAGGTTATACTGGAGCAACTGGACCTACAGGACCATCAGGTGGCGCGAGTGAAGATATTTGGAGTATAACAGTTTATTCATCCGGGACTATTTATTATACATCAGGAGGAAGAGGGCAAACTATGTACGGACAATCCGGTCGTGCAATAGAACTCTGTTCATCAACGCGTCCATATTATTCCGGCGGGTATATGCGTATTAGTGGTCCTTACGATGGTGGTAGACAGTGTCTGCAAATGATTGACGGTTTTGAATAGAATAATAAATAAAAAAGAACAAGATAATGGCATTTAGTTATTTAATAAATAGAAAATGGGCAGGAGATCCTAGATTTACTAATCATATAGGGCCTACTGGATCTGCTTTAGCTAAAGTAAAACAGTTAGAGTCTTATTATTTCTATTTCAATGAATTAGGACAATCATTTGGATACGGCCAAGTAGAAGAAGGCGGAACTCCTGTTAGACAGGTAGGTTTAATAGCACAAGAACTTATGGCTATAGAGCCTTCTTTAGTAAAAGTAATGGATGAAGCTTGGGCCGAGTTTGAAAATGAAGACTATTATTGGGTAGACTATGAAGCTTTGCAAATACTGTGTTTAGATGCTCTTAATGAATTAAATGAAAGGGCTGATAATATTAAAACCCAATTAAACATGCCAGTAGAAACTTATCCGGAAATATATTCTGGACCAATGCCCCAATTACCTAGCTCTAATTATTCAATAACAGGTATTAATGTAAATCCTGTTAATGCAGCAGAGGGAACTACAGTAACATGGAATTTAACTGGAACTAGTTTACCAGAAGGTTTGCCGGTATTTTTTAAATTAACAGGTACTTTTAACTATCTAGATATTAGTCACGTTAGTACAGGTGCAGAGGACAGGTCTAATTTAAACCTTTGGACAGATGTCGACGCAGAAAATACAGAACTTTTAAAGTCTGATTGTGGTGACGCGTTTGGAGCGTTTACGGTAGATTCAACAGGAAGTGCTAGTATAACTATGAAATACATAAAAGATAATTTAGCCGAAGGTGATGAAACTATTATTATGACTCTTTGGCCAAAAGATGGTTTTGGCGTTGCAACAGGTGAACTAAGTACGACAGCCACTATTACCGATAGCTAAATATTAGTGTGATACATATATTAATAATCACACTAACTTATCTTGCGAAAACTTTTAACTATTTTAGTAGCTTTATTACTTTTCTTTGTACATATACACAAAGAAAACCAGCCTGCGAAAGTTAATTTTTTAAATCGAAATCCACGGATTACCATACAACAAGTAATTCATAATGAAAGCATTTTACGTTTTGTAAATGATTCTTTATTAAAGCCTCCATATAAAACCGTAGAGTTAGAAATAAAATGGGGACCTTTACATCCTGCAATACTTGGTCTAACTACTGAAATTACTGATGGGATATATTTTATACAACTTAATCAAGGTCTTACATTAGAACAAACTCAAAGAGTCTTAATGCATGAACTAATTCATGTTTATCAATTTCACTATAATTTGCTTGAAGACTTACCATCTGGTATTGTACGCTGGAAAGGCGAAATTTATTACTGGTCCATGCCTTGGCAGGAACGCCCCTGGGAAATACATGCGGAAGCTTGGAGTGATAAACTGTTTGTCCCAACCAGACCCTAATCTGGCTTTGAGGTTAAAGACATAACTTATATGCACCCTGCTAGAAAAGGTTTCAAGCTACGCTAAATAAATTTAGATAAATAATCTATAAACAATTTATTAGTTACTCATATAATATTTAAACATTAATTTTAATGAACAAAAGTTTCCTATTTGAACAAAAAGAAAACGATCCACAACAATGGTATTGGTTTCAAGAAGGGCTATCAAAAGAAGAGGTTAATCAAGTAATTAAATTAGCATCTGAGTTACCTATAGAAAGAGCGACAACTCTTGGAGATGACGGTGAGGTCATGGCACAAAATGATCCTAACGGAGCTAGATCTTCAATGGTAAAATGGATTCCACAATCAGATGATTGGAATTGGCTATACGTAAGAATGATGGAACTTGCAAAAGAAGCTAATGATGAAACTTGGAATTTTGACCTAATTTCCGCAGATGAAAATATTCAATATACTGAGTATTATGCAAACGAAAATGGACATTATGACTGGCATCAAGATGTAGGTCCTGGTGACTTAGCCTCTAAGAGAAAGGTATCAATTACATTACAACTATCTGAAGATGATGAGTATGTAGGTGGAGATCTTGAGATTACTGGAGGTGGTAGTGGATCTGGTGTTTTTGAAACAGCACACGTATGTCCACGCGGAAAGGGAATTACAGTTATATTCCCAAGTTATATGATGCATAGAGTATCTCCTGTTACTAAAGGTACTAGAAGATCTTTAGTTCTTTGGGTAGGTGGTTCACATTACAGATAATATATGAAGGTACTATTTTGGATAGGTTATACATCTAATACATGGGATGGTAATACCACAACCGGTTTAGGTGGTACTGAAATTGCTGTAATTAATATTGCAGAAGGTCTATCAAGATATGGATATAATGTTACTGTTGCAGGTACTGTTAATAACGCCAATGTAAATGGTGTAGAATGGATTAACATTCAAAACTTTCAAGATAAGTATTCTAAACTTCCAAATCATTTCGATACAATAGTAGGAGTTAACTATATTAATTTTGTAAAATATGCACAAGACGCGAATCAAGAAAAAGCGTTTAAAATGTTTTGGATGCATAATACTGATTATTATGATTATTACCAAGGAACATCGTTACCAAACCATACTGAGTTATTAAATACAGTCGATGTTATTTGCGCGCCATCTGAATGGGCGGTTAATACTATTAAAGATACAATAGTTACAGAAGATTTTAAAGGTCAATTACAGGTTATGCCAAACGGTATTAACTTAGAAAAATTTAAAGCTAAAGTTCAGAAAGATCCAATGAAATTTATATGGTCTTCAGCAGTTGATCGAGGTTTATCAGAATTGCTAACATATTGGCCAGCGATTAAAAACGTAA
>Ga0181399_1000123_pt1 | contig 26711 bp, 20 predicted proteins | sample 22SPOviralmetaG_FD_130128 | JGI IMG/M metagenome (GOLD analysis project Ga0181399, IMG submission 130128) | Marine viral communities from the oligotrophic San Pedro Time Series (SPOT) site, San Pedro Channel, CA, USA - 22 SPOT_SRF_2011-05-21 | ecosystem: Environmental > Aquatic > Marine > Strait...
ATGATGGCGTGGAGTTTATGCAGACAACACCGCATCAAATCTCCAACTACCACACCCTCATCTTTCCCGGGTGGCATGAAGACATGGGCCTCTTTTTTGCCTACGTATCACTGCGTCCACGTGGCAACGTGTTTGCCTACTCCGTGGCCACGGGGCAAACACTGGAGCGCGTTCGCAGGCACCTGCGCCGTTTTGTCAACCGGTGCCTGCAAGCGGAGTATGGGGATGACAGTGGCAGTATACCACGGCTAACTCGAGGCATCCAGCAGTCTTTCTTCACCCTGAACAGCGAGTGGCAGTGCTGTGAGAGAGACCAGCTACTGCTTCTCATGACATGGGTGGTCTACTTTTGCGACAGGCGGATCTTTGACTTTGACCCTGGGGATGAGGAGGACATGGACAAGTTTCGGCTGTACTTTGCGGATTTTATTGCGCGTTTGGCGCAGTAACTCTGGCATCAGCTACGAGAGACAACACGTGGATACCTACACGTACTTGACCCTCGAATTCATAAAATCATCGCTCGGCGGGTAGTTGAACGGCTCGTAGTCGTCGTCCTTCTTGTACGGGCTGCAGCGGCGGTTAAACTGGCGCGTCGCGTAGCTCTCGTACCCGCGCTGCACGACCGGGAGCAGAAACGACGGCGTGAGCACGTACAGCAACACCAGGCAAATAATCACCGGGGTGCCGCCCTGGAGCACCATCTGCAGCGCGTCCGTGCAGTGCATCAGCCCGCACAGCTTCATCTGCCCGAGGCTCTCGTTGACGGCAAAGAGCACCGGCGAGATCTTGGCGTTGTTGTTGACTTGCTGTTGTTTGTTTTTGTGTGTTGGGGTGTTAGTTGAAAACCCAAACATTGCCTAGCCTACTTACAGACTACCTACTTGGTTACCTCGCACAAGTCCGAGTGGTACGCCAGTCGGTGGTAAAACTCGTCCGACAGGCACTGTTCCATCAGCCACTTTTCCTTGTCCAACTTGTCGATAATCATCGTGTACGCCTTGTGAAAGTCAAACACGCGGGCGACCAGCATGGTGGACACCCACGTCACCGTGGTCCACGTCGTGAAGTTGCGGAAGATCTGGGTGAGGTCGAGCATACAGAACACGGGCGACGATAAAGACGGGTCTTATATATACCTGGCGTGGTATGTGCTCGGGGAAGACAGGACTGCGAGCTGTCGCGGACGACAGCCGGCAGCTCTGATGCATTGATGCGGAGTTTATTAAAGTACATACTAGTTCCATCACGTGAATCACTCAAAGGCCCCAAACAGCACCGCCCGCATGTTCAGCATGTCCAGGCGCGACTGCGTGTACAAACTCCGCGGGCGCACCGCCGCGTACTGAATGTTCTCCGACACGCGGCGCACGAGCTTGGTCTGCAGCACGCGGAAGCCCACGTACACAAAGTCCTCCGCGTCCGCGTCCGCGCCCGCGGGCAGCTCGTGGCACAGCACGCTCGCGGGCATCTCGTAGCACAGCGTCACCGCGAGCACGGGCAGCAGTTCGCACTTGCTGCCGTCGCTCGGCGCGTGGCGCACCTTGCTGGCAAACTCTTCGGGCGACATCGCGCGCTTGGCGCCCGTGAGCTCGACGTGCGGCGACTCGACAAAGCCCACCTGCAGGCTGTCACTGCCGCCACTGCCGCCACCGCCGCCGCCGCCCGCCGCCCACGGCAGCGCCGCCGCGTCCAGGTACAGCTGCCGCCCGATCGGGACCATGGCCTCCGCAAACAGCGGCGACGGCACGTTGAACGACATCTCCGCGCGCTGGAAGAGCGCGGCGCGGTCCGCGAGGTCCAGCGGCGGCGAGGCCGGCCACGGGCGCGGGTCGCCCTCGACCGCGTTGCACACGGCGAGGTACCCCATCGTGTTCGGGTTAAAGTAGCGCACCGCGCAGGGGATGTCCTCGCGGCTCCACTGCTTGACGACGGCGTACGTCGTGCACCCGTCCTGCACCTCGAGCTCCAACAAGATGCCCGGGCGGCAGTAGTTGTTGTGAAAGTGCAGCAGGCGCTGCGCGCTCGGCGCGAGCGCGCGGTACAGGCTGCCCTCGTACAGCGTGGCAAGCGAGCGCTGCACGTGCGCGAGGTCCGAGTGCCGGAAGCGCCCGTGCGTGAGCTCGCCGCCGCGGTCGAGGCGCGCGACGCGGCCCGCGCGCGAGTCGGCCTCCTCGTCGCAGTAGAGCGCGCCGCGCACGGTGTCCTCGGAGAAGACGACGCCCGCGAGCACGCGGTCCTGCTCGGGGTCGCCGCCGGCGCCGAGGAGGCGCACCTCGACGTACACGTGCTGCCCCGCGGCGAGCTGCGGCGGGAGGAGCTGCGGGAGCACGACGTCGTTGACGTCGACAGGGCACGCCCCGTCGGCGACGCTGTTGGCGAGGCGCCGCGCCGGCGCGGCGAGCGCGCAGTCCTCGGGCATGACGAGGTTGTCCATGAGCCCGCACGAGACCTTGGACTTGGCGTCGAGCACGATCGAGTCCGGCGTCGGGCGCACCATCGTCGCCGGGCGCGCGTCCGAGGGCAGCTTCGTGAACGCGAAGCCGCCGGCCTCGGCGCTCGTCATCGACGTAAAGATGTGCGACGCGGGGAAGATGGAGCGCGGGATGCGGTGGATGATGAGCTGCTCGGTGAGGTGGTGCGGCACGGCCTGGAACGAGCTCTGCGAGACCGTCGGGCGCTCGCCGATGATGGCCTTGAAAAAAAGGAGCCAGCGCACGTCGACGGCAAACTGGTAGATGTTGCCCGCGGCCTGGCGCACGAGGAACGGCGTCGTTGCGTACTCCTCGGCGCCGGCGCCGTCGACGAAGCCCTGCCCCGAGAAGCCCGCGGCGAGCCCGAGCGAGCGGCACACGCCGTTGACGCTGCGCCAGCCCTCGCCGCTCGGCACGGGCCCAAACTTGTGGTACGGGAGCGCCTCGGACGCGTACTTGAGCAGGCACGCCGCGAGCGGGCGGAACGCCTTGTAGTTGCCCTGGTCGTGGTCGGCAATGTTGCACGCCGAGCGCAGCCGCCCGGCAAAGAGCTTGACGAGCACCTTGGCGATCGCGGTGCACACGCGCTCGGTCGGGCTCGCGGCCTTGGCGTCCTCGCCAAACGCGCCCTGCCGCGGCGGCTCGACGTTGCACGTGAGCGAGGTGTCGGTGAAGTCGCCGCCGTCCTCGTAGAACGTGGTGATGTATACGGCCGAGCGCGCCATGCTGCCGGCATCGTGCGGCGCGACGATGGCCGATCGCTTTTGCCGAGTGGTGCTGCTGCCGCCGCCGAAGCCGCTGGCCTCGAGCCACCTTTTCACGCCGCGGGCCTGATTTTATCGCGTGGCATGTGTGTGTCAGGGCGGGCGCTTGGTCTGCTCACATACAATACACAGACACAACACAGAATCAAGGTGGGGTTACCTGCGCCTCAGGCACCACCGTGTCCCCCCGCGCAAACATGGCCTCCATCGTCTGCGCGTCCAGCTCGGGGACCTCAAACATGTTGCAAAACATGCCCAGGCAGATGAAAAAGAGCCAGTCAAACGACGTCGCCATCAGGCTGGCCGCAAAGACCGGGAGCGCCTGCGCCGGGACCGGGTCTGCCATAAAGTTGACGAGCGTCTCGTGCACGAGGTTGGCCCACGTCTTTTTCCGCGCGTCGGGGTGCAGGAGGACGTTGGTCGCGTGGAGCTGCATGCCGTACGGCACGGCGCGCGTGCGCGCCATCTCGACGATGCGGCTCCTGTGTACAACATATCATATTAGATTTTCCAGGCCAGCAGCGCGAATATTTTCTGCTGGGCGGGACTACGATACCAATTCTGCTGGCACGCCGCGCGCTGGTTCATCCACGGCTGGTGCTGGTGCACGAGCGCGACGACGACGTCCTCCCACGTCGTCTCGACGCCGGCCTTGGTCTTGACCGCGCCCTGGTGCCCGAAGAACGAGCACGAGTGCACAAAGGCCGCGAACGCGCTGAGCGTCGTCACGTCGCGCCCGAGCATGTGCGAGACCTTGCTGACCCACGGGATCTCGCGGCGCCCGTAGAAGCGCGCCTGCATGCCCATGTCGTGGCGCGCGCCCATGCCGCGGCGGCGCTTCGTCGGGCGCGCGTCGTCCTGGTCGACGCCGCCGGCGGCGACGATCGTGCAGACGGTCTCGACGGTGTGCGCATAGTGCGAGCGGTCGTTGGCGTTGCTCGCCACCATGAGGATGCGCGGCTGCATGATCAGGATCTGCTCGCACGAGTTCCAGCGCCCGTTGTTGTCCTGCACCGAGAGGTCGCGCTTGCCGAGCGTGGCGGCCGAGGTGTTGCGGAGGATGTTGTCGTTGAGGATCCCCCAGTTGGGGTTTTTGCCTGTGGCAGTGTAGGACGGTGTTGAGATGCCAGAGATGTATCACAGGCAAAAGAGAGATACACAGCTTACCGTCCTGGTCCTGCTTCATCTCCGTCAGCCACAGATTCGGCTGGTTGACGGTGATGCTGTCGAGGCGCTCGCCGTTTTTGGTGATGGTCGTGGAGTACTTGTTGAAGAGGGCCGTGCTGGACGCGCCCTTGGTCTCGGCCGTGTCGGGGTACTGGGAGATGTCGACCATGGGCGGCGGGTCCGTGTGCATCGGGGTCTGGCCGTGGATAAACTGGTTGAGGCCCTCGTCGACGCCGGTGCCGCGCGTCTTCTCGCGCGTGTCCGCGTTGCCGTTGCAGTTCTGGCACCACAGCGTCAGCCCGATAAAGTTCTTGGCCATCTCAAACTGGGACCCGAGCCCGTTCAGGTAGAACCCGACGTCCGAGTCCGCGAGCATAAAGTTCATGCGCTGGTTGTCGGGCTTGAGGTTCCCTGTTCAGCCGCAGCACAGTGCGTCAGTACCGTTTTCACTCCATGCTGCCACGCCACGCGACAAGGCCAGCACACACAGAGACCGTTCATGTTCTTTGTCTGGTGGATCAGGTACAGCAGGCTCTCGGCCGAGTGCAGCCCGCCGCGGTGGCGGTTGACGGTCTCGCCGGCGCCCGGAAAGTTTTGGAGCAGCGTGTGCAGGCCCTCGGTGAACTTGTGCATGATCCAGCAGCGCGCGCCGCGGTCGCTGTCGGGCGCGGGGCTGCCGGCGACCTCGGAGAGCACCGCGAGGCGCGGCTCGGAGCCGCCCATCTCGCCATTGTCGCTGCGCACGTTGGCCTCGACGAGCGGGATCACGGTGCCCGAGACGTAGGCGTCGTACATGCAGCTCACGCGCCGGCGCGGGCACGCAATGTTGGCCACGGCCTTGCTCTGCATAAAGTAGATGTGGTCGCAGCGCCCCTTGAGCGGGCGGCGCAGGTTGCTGGCGTTGCCGCCGCTGCGCAGGAACTGGCGGTACTCCTCGATGTGCAGGCAGTTTTTCGGGAGGTTGCTCTCGAGCGACGCGTAGATCGCGGCAGGGCGCGTGATGTCGTCGCTCGACTGCCCCACGCCCGCGTCCTTGAGCAGGAGCAGCGGCAGCGTCATCTTGCTCGGGAGCGTGCATGGGTTCGAGGCGAGCCAGTCGTCGAACTTGACGTACCTGCCGTGTTGATGTCAGTGTTTCATCTTAAAGAACCCGGTCTCGCCACACAACAAAACAGCACAAACTCGGTTACCTCGCCGTGTCCGGCCGGAACAGATTCAGCTCGATGCTGGCGCACATGAAGCTGCCAGCAAACCCACGCATCTGCACCGTGTCGCGCCCGGCCTGCGCGAGAAAGTCCTCGAACGCGTGCATGTCGACAAAGTCCGTCTGAATGGCGTCGCGCAGAAAGTCGCGCGTCCCCCCGTCGGTGTAGTCGACGGCGGTAAACGGGCAGTCGTACACCACCGGCGGGTCAAACGGCTCGCACGGCTCCTCGGCGTCAGGCTCGGGTGCGTCAGGCTGTCCGTCGCCGTTGCCACCGCCACCCCGCGACGCGCTGGCGGCCTTTTTCTTGCGCTTGTGCTTCTCGACGATGACCTTGTAGGACTCGTAGCTGACGTACCACGCGCTCGCGCTGCGGTCCGAGACCTGCGCGAGACATCACGTTAGCACAGGCTGTTTTGGCGCCGACGGTGACAAGAAGCAGACCGCGCAAGACCCAGCATTAGTGCGGAGGCAGCGGCGTAGACGGTGACAAGAGGCGGGCGGGGCGGGGTCACCTGCACACAAAACGTGTCGTACGCGTACGGGCTGAGCCACCCCGCGCAAAACTTGTCGATGTTCTCAAACCGCACCTCCACGCGGCGGCTGGCGTCCTTCCACGCCTCGCCCGTGTGGCTGTGGCGCACGTTGGTGGCCATCAGGTGCATGTGCCGGCGCGCGGCCGCGATGCAGCGCGAGACCCGGAAGAGCTTCCAGATGCAGTAGGGCGAGATGTCGTCAAAGAGGTCCTCGTAGCGCACCCGCGCCATGTTGCTCGCGTCGAGCCCGTCCGTGTCGCCGCCCATGCGGTGCATGCTGCTGGCAATGTCGCACCAGAAGCTCTTCATCGTCTCGCAGATGAGCGCGCCGTCGGGGTCGCGCGCGTGCTTGCACGCCAGCGTGACGACCTCGACCAGGTCAAACGTGAGCGGCGTCTCGAGCACGATAAACTGGTATGCCTGCGTCATCGCGCTCCGGCCGCCCGTGTGCGCGACGTCGATAAACATCGAGATGTTGAACGTCGGCACCGTGACCACGTCGTCGCCGAGCGTGACGTAGTGGTACGCCATGCCGCCGCGGTAGTGCACGTTGGCGTCGTTGGGCACCGCGTTCTGCGGCTCAAAGGGTGCATTCTTCGCGTGCGGCTTCTCGACGCTGTCGTAAAACTTGCGCGCGTGGTGCAGGTTGTAGATCAGCTTCTTGAGGATTAGGTTGGTGGACCCTGGGGGTGTACGTGCGTGGTTAACTCTGAAACACACAGCAAAACACACACCTACCCACACACACACTCGGCACTGGCAGAGACAAAACGAGAGTGGAGTTTTACGCGCGATTACTCCGTAACAAAGCAGACTCACCAAAACCTACACATACTCGGCACTGGCAGCGACCAAACGAGAGTGGAGTTTTACGCGCGATTACTCCGTAACAAAGCAGACTCACCAAAACTTACACACACTTGGCGCTGGCAGAGACAAAAACGGTGGAAAGCGTGGTTACCTTTCTCGTCAATCGGGGCAACCCACGCATACCGATTGCAGCACCGCTTCCCAGCGTCAAACAGCGTGATCGCGTCACGGTCCGGCACAAAAGTGATCCCGCCCATGGTGCTCGTCTCGGAAATGCCCATGTCCTCCAGGGCGCGCGCGGCGCTCTGCGGCAGGGTGTCGCAGGTGTGCGCTGGGACCTGGAACGAGTACCCGCCCACGAGCTCGCCGCCGTCCGCGTCCACAATCTCGGCATCCTGCGCGCCGCTGCCACCCTCGTCGTGGCTGCCGCAAAGCGCGCGTTTCGAATGAGTTTTGAGTCCACCAGACATGCCCGCCCGGGCGTCCGCGCGCCCTTATATAGGCGCACCACGCACTCCGCGGCGGTCTGCACGCGGCAGCGCGACTGCCCTGAAAGCTCCCAGGTGACGCCACCATGGGCCAAAAACGCGCATGCGGGGAGCCTGCAACACGCCGTCACGCTGCATGACATTACCTGTCGTAGGCGCCGACCAACTCGACTGGCTGCGTGAGGTCGACGCTTCCGTGCCCGACAGGGGCAGCGGCGCCGCGGGGCCTGCGGCGCGGTGGGCGCCTGGCACCCCCCTCTTCCTCGTCGCCGCTGTGGTCGGTCTCCATGCGATCTTCGTCCTGCAACGCGCCCCTCGATGCTCCCTCCTCGTCGCCGCTGTGGTCGGTCTCCATGCGGTCTTCGTCGCTGGCTCCCTGTGCCTCCCCGCCATCGTCGCTGAGGTCGCTGTGCGCCGGCTTCACGCGCCGACTGTGCCCGTGCCGCTGCCGTAATGCTGCCACCTGTTTCTCGGCGCTCTCGTTGTCAGACGACTCGTCGCCCGGCAGGCGTGGACGGACACCCGGCTCCTCCTCGTCGCTGCCGCTGCCCTCGTCGCTGCCGCTGCCGTCGACGACAAACCCGTTGAGGGTCGGGTCTGCGCCGTCCTCATCCCCGGACGCGTAGTCGTCCTCGTGCGCGGCCTCCGACCCGGAGCCCTCTGCCGCGTCGTCAATGTACTTTGCCATGCTGCGCGCCAGAAAGCCCGTCACTGGAGACTTCCTCTGTTGGATTTTTTTCTTGGTAGCCCCAAGTGGCCAGTTTACCACTGAAAAACCCCCAAAACGCCCGTAGCAAAATTTTTGAAAAAAAGGCACTCCTGTTGCGCCCCTATACCCGCGCTGGCTCCTGCTCGGCGGCCAGCAGGCCCACGGTGACGTGAGGGTGCGGATAACGCGGCTGTGAGTCAGACTGCAAGTGCACGGCCCGGGGGCTGATTGTTGCGGCTTCTGTCGCTCTTTGCGTCCATATGCCCGCCGTACTCACCCCGCGCTGGCTCCTGCTCGACGGCGAGGAGGACAACGGCGCGGCGAACCCGGTGACGTTCCGGTTCGGCTACCGCGACCGCGAGCTCGCCGGCAAGTCCACGCGCCAGGAGCCGATCGTGGCGCTCCGCTGCCACGTCGACGGCGCGCTGGCCGTCGTCCACGTGCTCGGCTTCCGCCCCACGGTCGCGTACCGCGTCGGCGTGCGCCACGCGCGCCTGCGCGCGGAGATGGCGCGGCTCAAGGCCGACCTGAACGCGTCGCTGCACGCGCGCTTTGCCGCGCGGCCCGAGCAGGCCGCGCCCGACGCGGTGTACGTCGTCGAGTGCCGCTGCGAGCCCGCGGGTGACGACGCCAGCACGCTCAGCCTGCGCATCTGCCGACCGTCCGACGTGCGCCCCTACTACCTCACCGCGGCGCTCACGCGCTTCCTGGCCGGGCTGGGCGCCGACGGGTGCGAGGTGAAGCTGCTGTCGGGCGAGGCGGCCTACGGGCGGCTGCAGTACACCGACGTGACCGCGGCCGTGTCCTTCAAGGAGGCGTTTGGCATCCGGTACGACACGGCGCTGCACGCGGAGGACCTGATCCCGCGGCCGGACGCCAACGGCGCGGCGGTGTACTACGTGCAGGCAAATGACCTCGTCGCGGAGCCGGCCACGCGCAAGCGCACGCTTACCTTCTTTAGCAACACCGTGCGCGGGATTTTTGACAAAAAGGTGTTTGACCGCGAGTGCAAGGCGTACTCCGCCGAGGCCATGGCCGAGCGCGACAGGCAGCAGGCGCTGCTGGACGACGCGGCGTATGCGCGCCACGCGCAGGAGTATCTGCTGCGGATCATGTGGAACCTGCGGCACGGCGTGACGCCCGCGCACCAAAAGATCCACCTCGCGGACCCCGGGCGCGTGGAGGCCAGCGACGCGCGCTTTGCGTTTGGCGTGGCGCCGTTTCACGCGGACGGCACGCCGAACCCGCTGGGCATTCCAGATAATCGGGGGATTGAAACGCACTCGCATGCGTTGGATTAGTTTTACGTAGTTTGTTCCCTGTGCATCAAAACATCTCCGTAGTGGACCCTGGGGCGTGGAGGTTAGCGCCGCGCGCTTTGCGTTTGGTGTGGAACGTTTTTATGTGGTTACACTCAGTATTTTGGCTGGCAATGACACAAAAAGCTCGCTTGTACGCATATTTATTGAATATGTCTACGTCAAAACACAACACCCCCACTACAAAGCCGCAGCCACCAAGACCTATGCGCGCGCTTCCGATCCAAATACGCCGCGATCACGTGCCAGCAGCCTTGCGCCCCCACTACAAAGCCGCAGCCACCGGGACCTGCGCCGCGCGCTTCCGATCCAAATACGCCGCAATCACGTGCCAGCAGCCTTGCACCCCCGTGGCCTCATCGGTGCCGCCCCAGCGCGGGCGCTGGTACTTGGCCTCTAGCGCGGGGGCCTGCAGCGTCAGCGCCGCGCCCTCGAGCCGGTCGACCAGCGCATGCACCGGGGCCCGCGCATACGTGCTGTAGTACTCGAGCTGCGGCGTCCACGTCGGCAGCGACAGCACGCGCAGGGCCCCGACAATAACTGCCGTGGTCAGCAGCGACGGCGGGAGCGGCGAGGTGTCGCTGCAGAGCGCGGCAACGTCGAGGAAAAAGAGAACGACGCAGTGCTCGGGGGACAGCGGCCGCTCCGTTCCGCGCACATGCCTGGGCAGCGTGAGAGGCATCCGCGCCGCCGCAAACAGCCGCGGCAGAAAGTTGGACGGGGTCGGGAGTGTCAACACGTCGCCGCCCAGCACCGCCCGCATGTCGCCCTCGCACGCGTGGATCTGCTCGATGGTACACGAGTTGTCCGTGACGTACGTCAGGGTGTCCATGGAAATGTATACGCCCATGACCTCTAAGCAGGCGATCTTGAAGGCGGTCACGCCGACGCGCTGATAATGGCGGCGCCCCACGACGCCAACGGCGACGGTCGCCGTGTAGTGGTCGACAATCTGCACTATCTTATGCAGACAGCGCTCGCTAAAGGTCCGGTGCTGATAGTGCAGCTCGACGAGCCAGTTCACGAGCGTGACGCGCATGGCCTCGGTGATCTGCGGGTGCCGCGAGACGGTGAGCGCGAGGTCCGCCTGCCGCTGCGGCGTCCACGCCGCGCGCTCCGTCAACAAAAAAGCCTGCAGCTCGCGCTGCTGCTGCGACCCCGGCAGCGGCTGCAGCCCGGCGCGCGTGACGGCGTCGAGGCAGAGCGTGCTGACACACCGGACGTTCATGGCCGTGCCGACGTCGACGTGCGCAAGAATCAAGTGCAGCAGGTCCGGGGTGGCGAAGACGCACGGCGGAGCAGACTTGACGCGGCGGTGACGCAGCACCAGGCGCTTGAAGGTGCGCCACAGCCACATGCGCGCGGGTGGTGCGGCGGTGCGGGTGGCGACGTCGCACGGCGGACCAGACTTGGCGCGGCGCTGGCGCTTGAGGGTGCGCCACAGCCACATGCGCGCGGGTGGTGCGGCGGTGCGGGTGGGGCGGGAGCCGAGTTAAACGTGTTGTGAAATTTACGGAAATAGATTTTGAATGTGTTTTTGTACTGGTGTGATTTGTGGTACGACGGCGTTCGCGGTGGTACTTAGTTTGTCCGGCGAACCTGGCGCTGCAGAACTCTCCACGTGGCACGCATGGCGCAGGGCGGCGTCGTGGACCTGACGCGCGTGGACGACGACGACGAGAGCTGGATGCTGTGCCTGCTGGATTCGCCGCGGGCGCCGCCGGTCTTGCAGGGTGATGTGGTGGTGGTGGTGGACGACGACGACGACGATGTCGTGGCCGTGGAGGGGGAACTGGCGGTCGTGCCTGCGCCGCCCGTGGTGGAGGATCCCGTGGCAGGCGAACCGGTGGTCATGGCGGAGAACTCCGCGCCAGGCCCCGTAATGGCCAGTACCCGCGCCTCGGCGTCCGCGAGCGATGCCGCGCTCTTTACGGACACGAAAAAGTGGATCGAGGGCATCCGCAAGGCCATACCGAACAAGGACCAGTTCTTGCAGGTCATGGGCATTGACGACGAGTCTCTGGAGGCGTGGTACCAGAACGGGCAGGGCATGCGAGACACCACCCGCAAGCTTCGGCAGCACATCAAGGTGTACATGGACCACAAGATGGCGCGCCATGCCTCGGCTGGCTCGTCGTCGGCTCCGCGTCCGGCGCCGGCTCTTGTTGCCAACTCCGCGCCTGCTCCGGCTGGCTCGTCGTCGGCTCTTCGTCCGGCGCCGGCTCTCGTCGCCAACCCCGGACCGCCCTCGGCTGGCTCGTCGTCGGCTCCTCGTCCGGCGCCGGCTCCCGTCGCCAACCCCGGACCGCCCTCGGCTGGCTCGTCGTCGGCTCCTCGTCCGGCGCCGGCTCCCGTCGCCAACCCCGTCCCTCCCCGCCGCCGCCAGCAGCGTCAGCAGCCCGCGCCCGACATGACCGACGAGCACCACGACGCCGAGGACGGCATGCAGGAGCAGCCCCAAGTAGGGCTGGTGCCGTTCCAGGCCGGCCCCTTCAACCACGACCTCTTCCAGGCCCCGCCCTCCGCCGTCGTCGAGACCGCCTCGCTCGCGCTGATGCCGCTCCCCGCGACCAGCACCAAGCTCCTCCTCCCGCGGCAGACGATGCTGGCGCACCTCTCGCGGGACCAGCTGCTGGCGGTCGCGCTGTGCCTCGAGAAGCACAGCACCGTCATGACCACCGGCAAGCGCTGCGGGTTCCTGCTCGGCGACGGCACGGGCGTCGGCAAGACGCGCACGGCAGGCGCGGTCATCTTCAGCTACGTGCTCAGCCACGTGCTCCGCTACGAGCGGGCACCGCCCTGCCTGTGGGTCAGCGCCAACATGGACCTCATGCCGGCGGCGCAGCGCGAGCTCGCCGAGATTGGCGCCGGGAGGCTCCTCTGCGTCAGCGCCAAGGAGTTTCTGCAGCCGCCCGCGCGTGGCGCGCCGCCCCCGCACGTCGTGTTTTCGACCTACGCCTTCCTCTCCAGGAACTCGGCCGCGGTGCTCCAGCGGCTGCCCGCGGACTACGACGGCGTCGTGGTCCTGGACGAGTGCCACATGGCGAAGAACATGGCCGTCGGCGACAAGCGGTGGAGCACGGCGGCCAGGACCACCTCGTCGGCCGCCGCCGTGCACGCGCTGCAGGAGCGCTGCCCGCGCGCGCGCATCGTGTACGTCACCGCCACGGCCGCGGCGGAGCCGCGGCACTTTTGCAACATGTCGCGCCTGGGCCTGTGGGGCGACGGGACGGCGTTTGCGACGCCGCAGGCGTTTGTGCAGCAGATGGAGCGCCACGGGCTCGGCAGCATGGAGGTGGTTGCGCAGCACATGAAGCTGCACGGAAACTTTATCTCGCGGCACCTCAGCTTCTCGCAGTGCGAGTTTGACATTGTCAACGTCGCGCCCGACGCCGAGTACGCCGCCATGTACGACCGCTGCGTGCGCGTGTGGCAGCTGCTGGAGGACCGCATTGGGGACTTTCAGTGCCCCGACAAGGAGGCGCGGCTGGCCCGCATGCGCCGCATGTTTTACATGGAGCTGTACGGGGTGTTTCGGATGCTGATGCTGAGCGCCAAGATGCCCACACTCGTCCGCCTCGTGCAGGCGGCGCTCGGGCAGGGGCGCGCCTGCGTGATTGGCATGGAGCAGACGGGGCAGGCGGCGATGGCGCAGCAGGACGACGCGCAAGACGATTTGTTTTCGGCGGTGGAGGTGCGGATGCTGCGCTTCGTGGATACCTACTTTCAGCCGGAGGTAACCCTGCATTTTCTGCGCGTATCGGTGTGTGCTGCAGGAGGTAACCACGGTGTTCTGGCAGGACCCGCAGGTCAAGCGGGACGTGATCCAGCAGGTCAAGGACATCCGCCTGCCGCCGAACCCCCTCGACGACCTCATCGAGCGCCTCGGCGGCGTCGACTGCGTGGCGGAGGTGAGCTCGCGCACGCACCGCTACGTCCGGGTCTGCAAGGACAGGGTGGTCATAAGGCAGGGCGCGGTGCACACCGTGCAGGACGAGTCGTGGGCCCGCGTCCGCCGCTCCGCCTCCAAGACCGACGAGCTCAGCAGCTTCCAGGACGGCGCGAAGCGCGTGTGCGTCGTCACCCGGGCCGGCCAGGTCGGCGCCGACCTGCATGCGGACCCGCGGCGCCCGGAGGCCGGGCAGCGCCGCCGCCAGCACTTTATCGTCGAGATCCCCAGCAACCCGGAGAGCCTCCTCCAGCAGCTCGGCCGCACGCACCGCAAGAACGAGGCGTCGGCGCCGGTGTACACGCTGCTCATGTCGACGCTCGGCGGCGAGATCCGCTTCGCGTCGGCGATCGCGGGGCGCATGCAGGCCATGGGCGCGCTCACGCAGGGGGACCGGCGCTGCGCCGGGCAGCTCGGCGCGGGGTTCCAGGACTTTGCCATCAACCCGCTCGTCGGCGGCAAGGCGGCCAAGGCGGCGGTGGACGAGCTGAACGTCTCCCACGGCTGTCATGACGCGCACGTGATTCCCCCGCCGCCCCTCATCGCCCAGGGCGCCGGCATCGACTCCGAGGCGTGGCACTCGTTTGCGCAGCGCAACGCGTCGAACGCGTGGCGGCGGATGCACAAGCCCAGGGAACTCCTCACGACCTTTTTCAACTGCCTCATGGCGTGCACGGTCAGCGCGCAGGCGGAGATCTTTGCCGTGTTTGCCGCCTACCTGGAGCACTACACGCTCGAGGCCCGGCGCGAGGGCAACACGGGCGGCAGCATCCTGGACGTGGTCGGCGCCAACATCACGGTCGACAAGACGGAGGTTCTCACGCGGTGCCCCGAGACGAGCGCCGTCACGAGCCTCACGCAGGTGTCGACCGACCGCGGGCTCGACTTTGCCACGGCAGCGCAGATGCTCCAGGACCACGGCACCGACGACATCTCGGGGTTTTACCAGGACCAGAACCAGGTTTCACCGGCGATCACGCGTTGTTGTTTGTGCGTGGTGTGTGGGGTGCTGCTGCCCCAAACGCGCTAACGCCACCGTGTCGCGCTGGCAGGTCGACCTCCTCGCCGGGAGGGTGCCGGTCGTCATGCTCGTCCTCGCCCGCGTCAACCACGGCACCGGCGGGTTCACGCTCACCGTCTTCCGCCCCAACACGGGGCGCGCCATGGCGCCGATTGCGCGGGCAAGGCTGCGCCGCGAGTTCACGCGCGTGACCGACGACGCCGCGTGCCGGCGGCACTGGGACGCCCTGCGCGCGTTCTACCGCGACCACTGCGGGCACCGCGACTGCCGGCGCAGCAACTGCCGCTTCAAGAGCAGCCGGTCCAGCCTCCACCTCGTCACGGGCAACATTCTGCCGCACTGGGAGGAGATCAAGTTTGCGGGGAGAGAGGAGCCGCGCCTCGTCCGCGTCACGCCGTCGTGCGGGGCCGCGCCGCTGCTGGGCGTGCGCGTGCCGGCGGGGCGGCTCCAGGCGGTGTGCGCGGCGCTCCGCCAGGGCGGCCCGCTCTCGGGCAAGTTTGTGCTGGACGCCCTCCGCCCGCGGCTGCAGGTTTTTTGTTTAGGCGTGTTGTCCATTGCGTGCATGAGACAGAAAACTCACGGCCTGTACATGGACAGGTGAGCCCGCTCTACACCCGCCGCGACGAGGATTTGCTGGCCGCGCAAATGTGCGCGAGCGCGCAGCGCCACGACGTGCTCACGTTCCAGCTCCCGCCGGGGTGGCGCGACGGCGGGCGGCAGTGCGTGGCCGCGGTGTACCAGATGCCGCAGCTCTTTGGCCTCGACGACCCGCGCGCGCCCGTCCTGCGCGCGCCATGGGCGCGCTGCCGCAAGCTGCTGATCAACAAGCGGGAGGCCAAGCTTGCGCCCATGCTTCGCCCGCTGGAGCGGGGCGCGTCGTACGTCCCCAGGCTGCTGCCGATCAACCTGGTCGTCCACGACGGCGACAACCGCCTCGACTTTTTCACGCACCCGGGCGAGCGCGTGTGCGTCGCCGTCATGCTCGTGGCGCGGCGGCCGGTCGAGGACGCCGTCGCGGCCCTGTCGGTGGTCACCGACGACGCCGCCAACGAGGCGTGGGGGCGCAAGCTGCTGCACTCGGGCGGGGGCGGAGACGAGGACGAGGTCGAGGTGGTGGGCGGCGACGTGTCGCTGCAGGACCCGCTGCTGCTCGGGAGGATCGCCACGCCCGCGCGCGGGCAGCGCTGCGCGCACTTTCAGTGCTTTGACCTGGGCAAGTTCCTCGAGTACAACAGCAGGTTTCTTCGCGCGTGTGTGTGTGTGTGTGTGTGACGTGGTGGCATGTGCGGTTGACACCAAGCGATGCGCAGGTGGGGCGGCTGGCGCTGCTCGGTCTGCGACGAGGCGCTGGCGCCGAGCGAGATCACCGTGTGCCGGCGCTTCCAAAAGGTGCTGGCGGCGGCTGGCGAGGACGACGACAGCGCCCCGATGGACGTGGAGCGCGCCCCGGAGCCGGAGGACGACGCCTTGCCCACCGCCACCGCCACCGCCACCGCCGACGCGGTGGAGGGCACGAGCTCCGACGCGGCAGCGCCCACGACGCTGGAGGGCACCGGGCTGTGGGAGCACCACGACCGCGTGGAGCAGTGCTATCTGGCGCCTGGCAGCCTGCCGGCGGCAGACGTGCCCTGCGACGGGTACGACTCGGAATACCTTGACGAGTGGCAGCCGCAACGCAAGCGCGCAGCGAGCAGGCGTGCTGAGGTCATGTCCAGTGACTCGGAGGATGAAGGCGCAGCGACGGCGTCCACGGGCAAGCGCCAGCATGCAGATTCCTGCGGCTCGGACGGCAAGTCGGCGGCAGACGACGGTGAATCCTGCGGTACCGCGGCAGCCAAACAACCCCGGCGGGGTCTGGAGATCTGTGATTCTGACTCGGACTAGACCATGTGCAAGACTCGGCATACACAGAGCGCCAGCTTTTAGGGTGATTTTATTCGAATACATATTCCTCGTGTCTCCGCTACGATTGGCTCATCGGGACCCGCCCTTCTGTCTCAGTACCCAACAGTATATATGACACCTCACTGTGATCACCAACAAGCCCACAAAGTCACCCATGACAGCGCGCGTGCTGCTGGCCGTCGCCGCCACGAGCACGCTCTGGGCGTTTGCCGCCGGCGACTGCAACGAGTTCACCAGCATGCAGACGTGCGTCTTTGCGCAGGTGCCCGGGGAGACGTGCAAGTGGGTACACCACCACGGGAAGTGCCTGTGCACGTCCTCCGACGACGACCACTACCTGCTCCCAGCGTGCGACGGCAACGACCCGCCCAGCAGCGACAGCGGCCTCGACACGAATCAGGTGCTCATGTCGGTCTTTATCGCGCTGACCATCGTGGCATGCGGCTGCTGTATGTGCCTGCTGCTCCTGCGGCCCAGCGGGATCTCGCTGTCGACCAACGCCGCGGAGCTGCAGCCGCTGGCCACTACAGCACCACCACAACCGCCGCCGCCGCCTACAGAGCACCACGCAACCACGTATGCAAACGAGGCCCCGGAGCCGCAGCCGCCAGGTCTGCAGTATTTTCCGGCGGGCTATAGCTTTTTCGGCTATCCGTATGCGACGATGCAGCCGGTGCCGATGCAGCGTTAAGTGTGTTTGCTTCTGTGTTCCGGCTGCATGTGCGTGTTTCAGAGATTTTGCATTAAAAACTCCACCCGTGCCCAAAACGTCGCCCCCCCAACTCCCCCGTGTCAAACTAGGAAACCTATATAAATCCTCCACGCCCGGATTCAATGGCGTCTCATGAAACGCGTGCTTTTCAAGACACTGTTTCTGCTGCTGGTGGTGCAGACCGAGACCTTTTACGAGGACCTCAATGAGTGTGTCTTTGAGCAATTCGCGGACATGCTCTGTCGCAATCAGAGCGAGGGAGGCGAGTACAAGTGCACGTGTAACACGACCGAGACGCCGCCCGGGACCGCGTACAACGTCTCCGTCTGCGAAAACTGCACGGAAAAATACTACCAGAAACCGGGTACCCGCGTCTGCCACGCGTGTCCAGAGTGGTCCCTGGGACCGGCCGGCAGCCGGGACCCCTACGGCTGCCTGTGCGCGGCTGGCTACACCTGGGGCAGCGACACGGCGTGCCAGCTCTGTCCCAAGCACACGTTTAAAAACACCAGCGGGAACCAAAACTGCACGCAGTGCCCCGCCTTTGCGGTGTCGCTTGCGGGCGCCCGCGACGTGACCGACTGTATGTGTGACCTGGGTTACACCGGGCCCGACGGCGGGCCGTGCACGGGGTGTGCCGCGGGAACATTCAAAAACGTCAAGGGGAGCGCCGCCTGCACGTCCTGTCCCGCGCACGCCGCGTCGCCAGTCAACGCAACCACCATCTCCGCCTGCCGCTGTCTCCCGGGATACACGGGCGACGACGGGGGGGCGTGCACGCCGTGCGCCGTGGGGACGTACAAGAACGCGTCGGGGAATGCGTCGTGCGAGTCCTGTGGGGTCCACACTACGAGCCCCGCGGGCGCGACTGACGCCGCCAACTGCTCATGTGTCGCGGGCTTTACGCCGTCGGACGGGGATGGCTTGTGCGAAGCGTGTGAAGCCGGAAAGTTTAAAAACGCCTCGGGCAACCACGCCTGCCGCGCGTGCCCGGAAAACTCGACGTCGCCGCCTGGGGCTTACCTCATCAGCAACTGCACGTGCCTGCCCGGCTTCACCCGCGACGGCGACGGCGACTGCGTGCCGTGTCCCGCCGGCCAGTTCAAGCCCGGCGACGGCGACGGCAGCTGCACGCGCTGCCTTACACACGCGTCTTCGCCGGCCGGGGCCACGGCCGTCACCAACTGCACGTGCAGCCCCGGATATTTTGGCGCCAACGGCGCGACCTGCACCGCGTGTGCCGTCGGCGACTACAAGAACGCGAGTGGCCCCGACGCGTGCACGGCTTGCCCCGCCGACGCCAGCACGGCACGCAACGCCTCGACGCACCACACCGACTGCCGGTGCAAACCCGGGTTTTCCGGCGCCGACGGCGCGACGTGCTCCGCATGCGCCGCCGGGACATACAAGAACGCGTCCGGGAGCGCCGCGTGCACCGCGTGCCCCGACCACGCGCAGTCGCCCGCCGGCGCCGTCGCGCGCACCAACTGCACGTGCGAGGCGGGGTACACGGGGGTGGACGGCGGGACGTGCGCGGCGTGCGACCCAGGCACATACAAGCACCTGACCGGCAGCGCGGCGTGCCTGACGTGCCCGACCGACGCCTCGTCCCCCAGCGCGTCCACCGGCGCCGTCAACTGCAGCTGCGACCCCGGCTTCACCGGCGCGAATGGCCATGAATGCGCGTCGTGCGCCCCGGGCTTCTTCAAAAACACGTCGGGCTCAGCCGCCTGCACCGCGTGCCCCGCGCACGCGTCGGGGCCCCGCAACGCAACCGCGCAGACGGACTGCGTGTGCGACCCCGGCTTCACCGGCGCCGACGGCGGGTTGTGCGCCGCGTGCGCCGCCGGGGAGTACAAGACCACCGCCGGCAGCCACGCGTGCCAGCAGTGCCCGGCGAACGCGTCGTCGCCCGCGGGCGCCACGCTCGTCACCAACTGCAGCTGCGACCCCGGCTTCACCGGCCCCGACGGCGGGGCGTGCGAGGCCTGCCCCGGCGGCACCTACAAGAACGCGACCGGAAGCGCGGGCTGCGTGGCGTGCCCGCCGCACACGGTGTCGGACAATGCGTCGACGTCGCTCGAGGCGTGCGCGTGCGACCGGCAGTTCGAGGGGGCCAACGGGGGTCCGTGCACGGCGTGCGCGGCCGGCAAGTTTAAGAAGGAGGTTGGCACGGCGTTGTGCAGCACGTGTCCGCCAAATTCGTTTACGTCGAATCTCTCCACGGCCGAGAACAAGTGTGCGTGCAACGCGGGCTTCACGGGGCCCGACGGCGGCGACGACTGCGAGGCCTGTGTCCCCGGCACCTACAAGAGCGAGGTGGGCCCCGCGAATTGCACTGAATGTCCCTTTCATACGTATAACCCCGACTCCAACGCCACGTCCATCGCCGCCTGCCGCGAGTGCATGGAAAACTCCGAGACCGAGGAGATCTACGGCCACGAGAGCATCGACGCGTGCATGTGCGTGTCGGGGTGGTACCACGACTCGCGCGAGTCGTGCGCGCCGTGCGAGCCGGGCGAGTTTAATGCCGAGCGGAACCAGAGCACGTGCTCCAACTGCTCCGCCGGCACCTACTCCAACGCCAGCAACGCCACGTCCAACGCCACCTGCCTCGCGTGCGCGCCAGGCACCTACTCGTACGAGGGCAGCCGCGCGTGCACGCCGTGCCCGAACTTTGCGACGACGCGTGCGCCGGCCGCCGGCCACGTCGACCTCTGCGTGTGCCAGGCCGGCTACCGAATCAGCAACGGGCACTGCCAGACGTGTGCCGCAAACACCTTTAAAAACTTTAGCGGCGACACCGACTGCGACGCCTGCCCCGCCAACACGTCGTCCCCCGCGGGGTCCGTGCGGCAGGCCAACTGCTCGTGCAACGCGGGCTTCGAGGGCCCCGACGGCGGCCCGTGCGCCCTGTGCGCGGCGGCCACGTACAAGAACGCGACCGGCCGCGGCCCGTGCGCCGCGTGCCCAGACGACGCGAACTCGCCACCGGGGGCCGTGTACGTGACGCAGTGCCGCTGCAACGCGGGCTTCACGGGCGACGACGGCGAGGCCTGCCGCGCCTGCGCGCCGGGGACCTTTAAGTCCGCGCCGGGCGACGGCAACTGCTCGGCGTGCCCCGCGCAGGCGTCGTCGCCGGACGGCGCGGTGCGCGCGGGCCAGTGTGCGTGCAACGCCGGCTACACGGGGCAAAACGGTGCGGCGTGCGCGGCGTGCGCCGCCGGTACGTACAAGGACGCGCCCGGCAATGCGACGTGCGCGGCGTGCCCGGCCAACGCGACGTCGCGCGCGGCGGCGGCGGCGCACGTGCTCAACTGCTCGTGCATCCCAGGCCACACCGGCGCGGACGGCACGGCGTGCCAGCCGTGCCCGGCCGGCTCCTTCAAGGCGCTGGTCGGCAGCGCCGAGTGCGCGCCGTGCCCGGAGATGACCACGTCTGGCCCCGGCGCGCGCGTGTGCCTCGCCGTACCCGGCGTGTCGCTGCGCGCCGTCGTGGCGTTTACGGTGCGGCTGCGCATGCCCCGCGAGGCGTTTGACGCGGAGGCGTACAAGGTGGAGATTGCGGGGAAGCTGGACGACGTCGCGCCGTCGGAGGTCATCGTCGTGAATGTGACGGAGGTAACTGTGCAAATCTCACAGCAGCGCCGCCGGGGGCTGCTCAGTGACTCCGCCACCGACACGGCCTTGGACGTGGAAACCGTCATCGAGACCTCCACGGAAGCTTACTTCGGCCTGGTCGACGAGGTCGACAAAAAGATCCTCTTCTCCGACGGGACCCAGAACAAGACGCGCGTGGACGAGCCCGAGCCGCAGTTTACCCCCGAGTCGTGCCCAGCCGACACGTTCAAGCCCACCTCGAGCAACGACGCCTGCACGAAGTGCCCGGACCACACGCACAGCGCGCCGGCCGCCACGGCCGTGGTCAACTGCACGTGCAATGCCGGGTTCACGGGCGACGACGGGGCAGCGTGCGAGGCGTGCGCCGCGGGCACGTACAAAAACGCCACCGGCAGCGCCGCGTGCGGCGACTGCCCCACGCACGCGCACGGCCCCGCGGCGGCGACGGACCGCACCAACTGCTCGTGCAACGCGGGCTTTACTGGTGCCAACGGCGGAACCTGCGACAGCTGCGCCGCGGACACGTACAAGAATGCGTCCGGCCCGCACGCGTGCTCGGCCTGCCCGGGCAACTCGAGCTCGCCCAACGCGTCGACGTCGCTCTTCAACTGCACCTGCGACGAGGGCTACTCCGGGGAAGACGGCGGGCCCTGCGGGCCGTGTCGGGCGGGGACCTTTAAAAACGACGCCGACGGTGAGTGCCAAACCTGTCCGGTCGACTCCCACGCCGAGGCCGGCTCCGGCCAGCGCACCGACTGCAAGTGCAACCCGGGCTTCTCCGGCCCCGACGGCGGGCCGTGCGTGGCGTGTGAGCCGGGTACCTTTAAAAACAGCAGCGGTGCCGCCAACTGCACCGCCTGCCCCGCGCACGCGTCGTCTTCCAACGCGTCCTCAAGTGTCTTTGACTGCGTCTGCCGCGCGGGCGCCACCGGAGCCAACGGCGAGGACTGCGCCCTGTGCGCGCGCGACACCTACAAAAACGCCACGGGTAGCGCCAACTGCACGGCCTGCCCGGCGAACACCACGAGCCTGGTGGGGTCCGACGCCCGCAGTGACTGCCAGTGCCGCCGCGGCTTCACGGGGCCCAACGCCGGGCCCTGCCGGGCCTGCGTGGCGGGAAAGTACAAAAACGTGACCGGGCCCTCGGCGTGCCTAGAGTGCCCCTCACACGCGACGTCGGCTCCCGCGGCCACTTTGCGCGACGACTGCGCGTGCATTGCGGGCTTCTCGGGGCCGGACGGCGGCACGTGCGTGGCGTGCCGGGCGGGGCAGTACAAGCTGGGCGTCGGCAACCACAGCTGCCTGGCCTGCCCCGCGCACACGATGTCGCCGACCAACGCGACGGCGGTCACGGCCTGCGCGTGCGTGCCGGGCTTCACCGGCCTGGACGGCGGGAACTGCTCCGCGTGCGGCGCGGGCACGTACAAGCCGGCGCGCGGGAGCGGAGCGTGCTCGCAATGCCCGAATCATACCTCGTCCCCCCGCGGGTCCAGCGCGCGAGACAACTGCACGTGCGTCGCTGGCTACACCGGGCCCAACGGGGGCGCGTGCACGGCGTGCGCGCCGGGGAAATACAAGGACGCGCCGGGACCTGCCAACTGCACCGCCTGCCTGGCGGGGTCCGCGTCTGAGCTGGAGGCGGCCTCCGCGCTTGCCAACTGCACCTGCGTTGCGGGCTTCACGGGGCGGGTGACGGACGAGGGCGGCTGCGAGGGCTGCGCTGTGGGCACGTACAAGAACGCCTCTGGATCGGCGCCGTGCGATGCCTGCCCGGGCAATTCGACCACGGCGGCGGCGGCGGCGGCGGCCGTGGAGGACTGCGTCTGCGAGAAAGGCTACACGGGCAACCACAGCGTCTTCTGCCGGTCTTGCGCGCGCGACACCTACAAGCCCGCCATCGGCAACGCCTCGTGCACTGCGTGTCCCGCGCAGTCGTCGGCGCCGCAGGCCTCGGCGCGGCAGACGGCGTGCACGTGCGATCCGGGCTGGTTGGGCAGCGACGGCGGCCCCTGCGAGGCCTGCCAGCGGGGCAAGTTCAAGTTGACGCAGGGCAGCCAGCCGTGCGAGGACTGCCCGGAGGATACCTACAACCCACGGACGAACTCGTCCGCTTCGGGCGACTGTGACCACTGCATGGCCGACTCGAGCACCGAGGGCGCCGTCGGCAGACAGAGCATCAACGCATGCGTGTGTGACGCGGGCTTCTTCCACGACACGCGCGAGTCGTGCAAGGCGTGTGCGGGTGGGTCCTACGGCACCGACACGAACGCGACGGACTGCAACAACTGCAGCGCGGGCACGTTTTCTGCCGTGTCAAACGCGACGTCGGACGACGTCTGCCAGGTGTGCCGCCCCGGGACCTTTGCCCACGAGGGCAGCGCCGAGTGCAACCTGTGCCCGCAGAATTCGTCGTCTCCCCTCGGTTCGGGCGTGCGCACGAATTGCACGTGCGAACCGGGCTTCTTTGGGCCGAGCGGCGGGACGTGCGACCCGTGCGCGCCGGGGACCTTTACCAACACGAGCGGCGCAGCCGCGTGCACGCCGTGCGCGCCAGGGTCCTACTCGCTGGCGCGGGCGGCGACGGCGTGCACGCCGTGCGCGTCGTGTGGCGTCGAGAGATTTCGCCGCGGCTGCGGCGGCGCCTCCGAGGGCGACTGCGAGCAGTGCCCGCCCAACTCGGAAGCACGGGAAGGCTCGACTGTGATCGAGGACTGCAAGTGCCAGCGCGGGTACACGGGCGCCGACGGCGAGACTTGCCAGCCCTGCAGTACGGGGCAATTCAAAAACACCACCGGCAGCGCCGCGTGCTCGGCGTGCCCCAGCAACTCGGAGTCGATCCCCGCGTCCGTGTCGATTCTCAACTGCAAGTGTATGGCGGGCTATCAGGGGCCTCTCGGGGGCCCCTGCGACGCGTGCCCGGTCGAATTTTTCAAGCTCAGTTTCGGGGCGGAGTCCTGCCAGAACTGCCTCAGTAGACCCTGCGCCACAGACCAGTACCGCGTCAGGTGCGGCGGCACCAACGAAGGCTTCTGCAGCCCGTGCGAGCCGTGCGACAACGGACAGCAGTACCGCCAGGGCTGCAGCGGGCTGGACGCGGGCACGTGCGTCGACTGCGGGGCGTGCCCGGCCGGGCGCTTCCGCCTGGACTGCAACTACACGTCGCCAGGGAGCTGCCAGGCGTGCCCCTTTTGTCCGCGCGGCAAGTACAACGCCAACTGCAGTGTCGCGTCGACCAAAACATGCCTCGACTGCGAGCCGTGCCCGGGCACGCAGATCCGCGCGGGCTGCGAGAGCACGTCGCCGGGGACGTGCATCGGGAATCCGTCGGGCGAGCCGTTTGACTGGATGGTGGTGTTGTACGGCAGCCTGTTTGGGGCCGGGCCACTGTTTATCGGGTGCTGTATGTGCGTGTTTTGCTGGCGCTCGCGCCGCGACGTGGGGGGCAAGGCGCCCAGCGCGGAGCTGGACCCGCTGCTGCAAAACGCGGGGGCACCCGGGGACGTGCCGCGGTTTATTCCGTTTGCGCCGCAGTCGTACGAGCAGGTCCTGCAGAAGGACTATGACCCAGACTTTGTGTTTGATAAACGCCTGTGACTTTTGCCTCGACCTCCGTCAGCCGAAGACATTCCTTGCACCTGTATACCTTTGAATGTCTGCAGCACAGTCAAACCCCCCACCGCCGCGCAAGCCTCTCCACTCCCACCACTAACACAAAGCTGCAAAGGCTTGAACCACAGTCAACCTCGGCGCCGCCGCTTTCTCTCTCCCTCTTCCTCCCGCGCCTCCCGCCTCATTCTCAGCGCCTGCCTGCGCTGAAACATCGCGTCGTGAACCTCGCCCACATCCTCGCCCCCCCGCGCGCCATCGTCGCCCTGCGCACCCCACCGGTGCAGCGCCAAGCCGCAGCTCCCCGGCAGCGCTTGGACCTGCACAGCCTGCCGCGCCCCGTGCACCTCAAACGGATAGCCCAGCGCGACAACAATGCGCTGCAGCGCCGCCACGGTGTCGCGCGTCACGGGCGTGCGCACGACCGCCGACCCCAAGTTCCTGCGGCGCGGGTACAGCGAGGCAAACACCGCAAACACCTGCTGCGCCCACTCCTGGAATTCACGGCCGCCCTCCGGCAGCTCGTCGTCTCGGCGGACGTGGAACGCGCGCGTGACGGCGTCGGAGCTCACCGGCAATCCCAGCGACCGCACCAGCTGAAACCCCGACCACAGCACCTGGTCGCACGCGGCGCGCGCAAAGTCGTCCGCGTACGCCCTCCCCGCGTGCTGCGGTGGCAGCTCGTGTGCGCGCAGCAGCCTGAGGGTATCCACCGCTTTGGTCCCCTCGCCCCCCGTGAGGGCCAGCACCGCGTGCCGGTCGCGCGCAAAGACGAGGTCCCACGCCAGGCGCTCCAAGAAAAAGCAGGCCGCGCCGCAGTCGACGCCCGGCGCGTCCTGCAGTGCCGCCCCTACGCGCCGCGCGAGCTGGACCGCGACCACGTGCAGCGTGTCCGTGGCAAAGCGCACCGCGCCCGAGTCGGCGTCCGTGACGAGGTCGTGCAGGTCGGCGGCGACGTCGTCCACGCGCGAGACCGCGCGCGCAATCTGCACGAGCGCGTACGCGGCGCACTCTGCGTGGTCCGCCGACGCCGTTGTGAGCGTGGCGCGCAGCGCGGGCGCCGCGTCATACTGCACGCGCACGAGAACGGACTCGGGCGTATGTGCCGGCACAAACAGCTTCCGCGCGGGGGTCTCAACTGCGTCGTTGAGGCCGGGCGCTGGGCACGCCCACGCAGCCCACTGCGCGGGCGCAAAACGGACCAGCGCCCCGTCCTCCGCGTCGAGTGCCGCCGCAAGCGCCTCGCACGAGACGCGCTGCATGCCGCGGCACTGGTGCGGGCTGGCGCGCGCCCACGTGCACGAGTCCACCGCAAGCGCAGACGCGGCTGCCACAAACGAGCAGGCGTGCACCTCGCCGCCCTGCAGCGGGTGCCGGCACAGGTCGCACCAGTCGCACACGCCGTCGGAGCGCGCGTCGTAATCGCTGGGCAAGGTGAAGTGCGGGAGAAAGCCACGGCCACCGGGCGCGGGCACGTCCACGGCCAGCTTGTCGCCGAGCAGCAGCGTCAGCGCTCCCTGGTCCGCGGCCTCGGGTGGTGACTGGGACTGAAGGTGCTCCACCACGCTTGTGCCCGCGAGCGGTGCCAAGCCCGAGACCTCGTACAGGTGCCGCGTGAACGGGCTCGCGCGCGCGACGAGGGCGTCGAGCGTCGCGGTGGTGGGGGCGTGCCCGTGGCCGCGGATGCCCGCGAGCAGGGCCTCGGTCGCGGTGGGGGGCATGGGGGCTGCCGTGGCGCGAAGCGGGTGTTTTTCAAAAACGCACGACTAGAGTTTTTGATCAACAAAAATATTTTTTTTATTAGACGGTAAAGATATTGTCGATTCCACTTGGTTTGTCCCCCCCCCCTCTCGGGAAAAAATTTGGCGAGAGAAACTTTTTCTGGGCTTGGTACAAAATGAAAGTAAAGCACACAGATTGATTTCAATTTGTACCAAGCCCAGAAAAAGTTTCTATCACCAATTTTTTGCCCTGGACAAACCAAGTGGAATCGACAATAAAAGGCTGCTGCCAAATCCAAACGTTGGCGGTGACGGAAGTTTCTGTGACTGAAAAGCAAAATCCCACTAAACGTACCTCAGAACGTACCTGCTGCAAATTGTCATGTCTGTTGTAGGAGGTCAAGCAACGTCTGCTGTAGGAAGAGACGTGACGAGGGAGAAAATAGAAACTTTTCACATGGGATTGTAAGAATTTACTGACCCAGCAAGAAAGCACGGAAACAATTGGCGACGTTGTGCAGTAAAGTTACATGTTGCTGGTCGAATTCCGATACCGGCTGGCCACATGAACCCGGCCCCGCTCCAGTGGTCGGGCTACGCGCCGGCTGCCCCATATATGTCGACTGCGACACACGCAAGCGGCAATATGCCATACGCGCTCGCGCGGGCGGATGACGTGCTTGCGGGCATGCCCTGCAGACCCCC
>Ga0181399_1000125_pt1 | contig 26464 bp, 32 predicted proteins | sample 22SPOviralmetaG_FD_130128 | JGI IMG/M metagenome (GOLD analysis project Ga0181399, IMG submission 130128) | Marine viral communities from the oligotrophic San Pedro Time Series (SPOT) site, San Pedro Channel, CA, USA - 22 SPOT_SRF_2011-05-21 | ecosystem: Environmental > Aquatic > Marine > Strait...
TTTACATCTCTAAAAACTTTTTTTCAAAAACTTGCATAACTTTTTTTTATCACACCACTTTTCAAAATTTTTTTTATAAACACATTAAAATTATCCTTTATTCAATTTTTTTTATTTACTTTAAATTTGAAACTTCATTTACATACTATACCATAAGATGATTAAAGTTGGAAAGAACGGTAGTATTGTATTATATTGGGAAGACTTACTTGTATCTTCTCTACCATCAGGGAAATATTCTTATGATGACTACTTATGTGAAGCTCAATTCTTCATTGAAACAAGTTTAAGAAAAAACCATAATATCAAAGACCTTGTACTATACTCCAAAAACTATTGTGATATGATTTATAATAAAAAAAAACAAGGTAAGAAAATACCTACCGAAGACCACTATGCATTTCAAATGTCTTTATTTAGTCTATTGAGACTTAATTTAATTGATAAGGAAGACCATATCCTCATCGCACCTCGTAGGAAATCACGCAAGACTTAAAAACCCTTGTTCGTCCTCCGTAGTATATCCTATATCTTCTTCCTCCGCTGAACCCTCACTATCACTATATTTTTCTTTTTTTACCCTTTTAGGAGGCTCATAATCCTCGTCGAGGAGATATTCAAAATGAATTCTTAATTTAGTTATCAGGTCTGTTTTTTTATGAGATTTTAATACATTTACTATTTCCTCTACATCTTCCGCGAACATCTGTTCCATTTTACAATTGTTTAATATTTTTATTTATAAAACATAAAAAATTATCCTTCCATATTTCACATATAGACTTTTTAGGTTCTTGGACTTCCAGTGTCATACTGATATCTTCTAATTCGTCCTGAATAGATGCGATACGTTCAATAATTTCTTCCATTTATATTAGGATAATATTTTAATTTTTATTTTTGATTTCCAAACAATGATGCTATTAAATCAATCGGTAATTTATTTTGACGCTGAACTTTATAAATAATCGCACTATTATCATCAACCCTTGCGAATGAGCCATCAGGGTCACATATTGCAGTTGTAATTGTGCTTAATGGTTTTGCCCTTGTCACTGTAAATTGTAATGAACTATCACTACTATAAAAGAAATCTCCACCGTCAGTTTGTTTTAATACGTGTGATACAACAGGTAATTTTTCTCCACTATCCAAACTCCCAAAATATGATGCGTCATCTACAATATCACTTCTTATAGTATAAAAAGGATTTAACATCTGTCTCGGTACTCCTTCTGCTGTAATAACAAGACTATCACTATCTACTATAATAGGAGGATAATACTGATAAAACTCGTGTGCACTCGCATTATGTAATATCTGAGCTGTTGCGACATTTGGATTATACATCTCCGCTCCCCATATATTCATATTAAATATGAGTGTATCTTCCGCTTTCACTATCGCCTGTGTTGTGACCTTATTTAATGTTTTTGAATTAAATGTATTCACCCTCGTTTGTGTTGTATTACTCGCACTCACAGGACTTTGTAATTGATTATATGTAAATCCTAATATTCCTAAAAGACTATCATTCCATTTATCTTCGGGAATACCAAAACTTTGAACCGATATACCTGATTGACAATCCATAATTGAAAAAGGATAAATATTTCTATTCGGTAAATCTACTTTCAATGCCGCTGTTGATTTAACTGCTGCCGTATTTTTTACATATACTTGTGCTTTTTCTGGATAAGGATTCATACCAGGACAATAATTTTGTCTTAATGTCCTTTTATTAATTTTATAGACTAATGCCTTACCATCTCTTACAGGGTTAGTGTCAGAGTCACTACCTGCTCCTCCATTATTTCCTAAATATTCAGGAGTATAAAAGTCACTGAAACCAAATCTATCTTTTACACTGTCATATACTAATTTAGGATTTGATGAACCTAAATATACTTGATTTATTACCTTACCTCTGTCAAAAAGATTTCCAAGTGCCTTACCTGCTCCTAAATCATTTTGTGTTACGAATCCAATTTGTAAATTATTTTCCTTTTCACATACTCCGCTCGCACTTGGTGTATATAGTCCAATCGCTGCGTTCCCGTATGCAGTGAAGTGAGGGTCGTATCCAATATGTCTTCGGTATTTATCCAATCCATAAGACGCATTACCGACAGCCTCCGTACCTCCTATAAAAAATCCATAGTTGTTATAATATTTTAAAGGAACACCACCAACTCCTTCCATTGTGATTTGAATATTTCCACTACTATCCTTCAAAAATATTCCGTAAGATAATTTCTTGCTTTCATCATTATAAACAGGACTTTCAAAAAATGTATTTTCTTGGTCTTTGATATAAGTACAAAATAAAGGTTGTGAAGGTGTATTGTATTTTAATGCAGTCGCTGATGTTGCTGTACTCGCATTTTGGTCTGAGCCAAATTCCTTCCTATCTGATGCCGTCGCTTTATTACCATCTTCATACGCTTGTACCATATCTAAATGAAAAAACCTTGAATTATCACTTGACAACTGAGGTAATACATCAACTTGTTTCACTAATAATACTGTTTTTGCTGCGATAGTTGCGTTTGTTACTCCATCTATTGTTATTCTTTGTGATAAACTATTTAAATCCTCTATACCAGTTATAGTTACAGTATTCGGTGTGAATTTTGTATTTGTGATTGTCATTGTTCTTTCTCCATAAGGAACAGACATCTTCAAGGGACCTGCCGCCATCACTTCTAATACAAAATTATTATTACCTGAACCAACTGTTAAATACATATCAACACCTCGGGTTTCTGTAAAATTTCTATCGTGATATACACTACTTGCATTTCTAAAATCCCAAAATTCAGGATATAGTTCTTGGGTTTTAATCCATTTCGCCATATCTTCACACGTTTGCTGAGCGTATGGAACATCAAATGATATTCTCATTGTTCCAAAATCATCATAACTATCACTACTTACTTTACTAACCCTTTTGTAATGGCTCCCACCATAAAAATATCCATTACCAAAATCTTCTCTTCCACTTTCTACAAAATCAGGTCTTTTGAAACATATATTTTGAAAACTATTTATCCATTCAAGAACAGGTAATGTAGGTGCAGCTCCTGAACTATGTGAATAAGCGTTCGCATTACTCCACGTTCCGCTCTCAAATGTTCCGTTCGCACAATTAAAAGGTTTATATGTATCTGTTTTATATACTGCTCCCAATACACCTTGTCCCTGATAATTTGTTGCTATTGAAGGATTTGTATGAGGTGTAATCCATTGATAATATTTTTGTAATGCTGATGCATTTTGTAATGAGTTTGTAAATGTTTCCGCGATAAAATCAGCGCTACGTCTTCCTTCTGGTATAGATACTTCTTTACTTTCTCTGTATAAATAATATGTAGCGACCGCAGGGTCTATACTACCATTCCCATTACAAACGGTAGTCAATGAAGGAACACTTGGAGTTGTTGTATCAGGATTATACCACGTTACTCCTTCTCGCATAAATAAAGTGAATTTAGTTCCATCTTGTCTTATTTTTAATAATTCGTGATTATCTAACCATGTTTTGTTCCATCTTGAAGAAGCGTTACGGTCTCTACTGTAATCAGTTTCCACTATCGCTCCATTACGAGGTTGTTGAACGGTTGCGCCTGACATACGACTATCATTAAAATCATACGCTCCTTTATTAGACAATGCGCCGAATCTTCTTGGTAATGAAAAACAATTTTCTCCATTTGTCGCTTTGTAATATTCCATACGTAACCATACATTATTATCATATAAATTACGTGTTTCTGTTATTCTATCTATTCTTACAGCGTCATACGTATTTAATACATCAGGATATCCGTCATCTAAATATTCATTATTTACATTATAAGGAGTTTCTCTAATTATATGTTCTATTCTTATACGTTCCAGTAAATCTCCTTTTAATTCTATTGTATCACTTCCCGCTCCAATCTCTGATATTACAGCGGAATGCACTGAAACTTTGTCACCAGGGTTTAACATTAAACCCTCTTCAACTTTATTCATAAATATTGCATTATTACTATCATTTCCACCTGAAACATCTACCGACCTCTTACGGGAACATTCCAATAATTTTAAATCCACATAGGGTTCTGTTTGAACTGGTTGTGAAGACATTATAAAATATAAATATAAAAAAAGGGAATTAGTATTATTTAATTAAATCCTGCGGTTAGGAAACCATTTTGGAGAACAGCGACCTTAGATACTTCAATATAGGTTCTTTGAGTGTATGATTTACCTGAAGCCAGAGCAGGTAGTGAATCCAGTTTTGTAGTCAGTTCTAATCCACGTGCATTGACGCGACCAACTGGAAGTTTGTACGCTTGGAAAAAGAAGTTAGATGTAATACCACGAGAAGAGTTCTGTACGTTTTGTTCGTATGAACCACTGGTAATAGTATTACCTTCACCCGCATATTCTTCACGAGTTACGAATGGAAGACTACTCATAGCCCGAGACGTCTTATCAAATAAGACCGCCGAGTTTGATAAATCAATCGGGAATACGAAAAAGTCATTCATACGGATATTCATAGTAAGAGTATCATTCTTTTTAGTAGCAGAAGAATAATCCTTCGCAGGAGCAACAGCAGAATATTTATTACAGATAAATCTTTCAGTACGGTTGTCATCATTAATAAATGACATAACACGTGTTACAAGTCTTCCAGCACCACCAAGATTTCTTACACTGTTCTGAGCGTCAGTAACACTAAGAGTTGTCTTTGTTAGTCTGTAATCATTGTATGAAAAGTTAGTCGGTCGCGAGTTGTACGCCGCTAACTGTTGTGACATAATTTCACCATCATAGAAAATGTAATCAGCAACAAGTTTTACTTCATTCGTATCAATCTCTATCTCTGAACCAATTTTAGAATTGTTAGAATTGACTGATACACGACCGCCAACCTGTGGCTCCCATACTAAATCAATGACAACCTCTTGTTTCATTGCGAATAATGGAAGATTTAATCCCTTCATAAAAGGGAAAAGTTCCGCAAGGGTCACGGAAAATACAGGTTTGTTATTAATATCAAGGACTTCATCTCCATCAAGATTAGTTCCAGAATATTCAAGTTTATTACCAAGTCCGTAAGTTTGTGCAGACGTGTTAGACTGACTACCAGCAGTATTGTTGTAATTGAACTCGTGTGCAATCTGGCGACCAGACATATAGGCTTCACGGTCTCTATTGATTTCATTGGAAAGGAAAATACTTTCAAAGGTCTTGAAGTGATTGTAATCGTCCATTTCACTAATAGTATTACCACCAATGGATAAGGTCGCACGACGAATTAGAGAATGAACCCCACAATTAAGAGGGAAGAAAGCACCAGAAGAAGTGGAAGCATTACCCTTCACTGATAAAGTAATACGGGAACCATCGTGTAAATAACCCTTGTTAGTTAATACGAAACGACAGTTGTTCTGATTAATAACAATAGGGTCTAAGACATCGCTGGTAATATCCATTGACATATTAGATTGAATAGCACCGACTTTAATTAAATCGGGAACATTAGTTGCGTCCATTTTAGGAGGAGAGACACCGAGAGTTTCTTGAATAGCAGACATTTGTTTATGATATATGAAATATAAAAATTATTTTAAAAAAAAAACTTTTCACGTTGATTTACTGAATAACTTGTAATCCTTGGGGACCAAAGACTAATGTTTGTCTTGAATGGACGAACAGGAAAAGAGCATTTGGACTATCTGAAGTCAAATCACATTCCATTTGAATACCGAATGGTGTAGTACTGAAATCTTCACCAACACCAGTTCCCGTAGTGTCAAAGGGAACACCAATACATTCCATAGGACCACCGTCCGCCGTGAGTGGTGGAACAGCACCAGTATATAATCTGTTAGTATTAATCGGGGATACTTCACTACGAAGGTTCAATCCCGCCTTGATACTACTACGTGCAAATGTGACTACCTGAGGGTCAATAGTACTAATACTTGGAGTTTCCTTTACATTTGTATCAATGTTAAAAGATACAGGCATTCTCATTCCCGCTTTGGTAAAGATAATCTGTTTAATTGCAGCCTGTGAGCCGTCTTTATTCAAAGGAGATGTCGTAGCATATGAGTTGAAACCAATATTGTTTAGATATTTTGACGGACACATATTCATAAATACTCCAAGAGTTCTTGATGTACCAAGATTGAAATTAACAACAGCATTCGCAGAATTAATTACATTGAAGTAGGAAGTAATAGCGTTGTATGTTAGTTGTCCCTGCGATGGAAGCATCTGTTGGGGATTCGGTGGTACAACTAATTCACAATGAAGACGGAGGTTTGACAGTTGGTAATAAGCATCAGTAAGACCAGTAGTAGTACCGTTCTGTGCGTATAATACCTGTGCGTCAGGAGCCAGATTTAGGGAAATCTCTACACCACCAAGTGAATCCGCAGATAAAGGAATCATATTACCTGAACTTAAAAATCCTGTTGGAATATGAATGCAGAAACGAGAACCGTGTGCGGTTGCGGGGAAATCTACTAACTCACGCTTTTGCGTTTCAAAGTTGGGAAGAGTTAGCGCCATCTCATTTAAATGTGAAAATTTATCCGATTTAGAATTGACGTATGTGAGGTAAGTGGATAAGAAACGTCCGTAATGATTTACAGTTTCTATTACCTGTCTTGAACGCTGGGAAGTAATCGTGACCTTTTCAAAAATAGAGTAAAGTGCAAGTTTTTCATCAATAGCAAGTTGGTCGGCAGTAGTTGGTTTAGCATCATTTGCGTCCTTGAAGAATTCAATGTCACCGCTGATACGAACACTACCTGCATCGAGCAGGTGAGGCTGGGAACCTACTAAAAAAGAAACAATTGGATTTCCCTTTTTGTAGGAAACCTTTTGAGTGGAATTTACATTACTCGGTTGTATTTCGTTGTATATGATACTCATTTTATAAGTAAAGTTATATAATATTTTATATGACTATTTTTCAAAAAGTTTAATTTAAAAAAAAAAATGATTATACTTCTACTTGGATACTGTCAGCACGAATATTTATCCTTCTAATGTGATATACAAAATTACACCATAGTTTATCCTTTACAGGTTGGTTTGCAGTATCTTGGTAAAAGATATTCAATCTACAATCCTTACCACGCATATCATAGACACCCTTGTTAAGTGAGAAGGCGCGTCCAATACAGAAGTTTTCATTAAATCTTGACATATCAAGGGCAGGCATCTCCGCCTGTGATAACGCTTTATCTAATTCAAGAATTGGTATAGCATCAATAGAGTTCTTCGCAGAAATCTTTTCCGTTTTGACATTCAATGAAGGTTGATTACGTCCATCATAGAAAAAGAAGTATTCCGTAAGTCTATCAGATATTCCTGCAATACCAGACTGTGTGGAGTTCAATACAATATCCGTTCCAGTACTAATTTCATAAGTTCCTTCACAACTGATACTATCCTTCGTTGAATATACACTCGCATCAGTCGGGACACATATAACTGACTTCGCCCTTTGATGATTCGCAGGAATACCGATATTAGCAACACGGTCACCTTTAAGTTGGGAATAATTATATACTTGCGTGGAAAGGAAATCATATACCATCATCTTACCTTCACGCATATCACGTTGCGCTTCAGCTTTCGCCTGAGCTCCCATATCAATCTGATTGACTACAAGTTCCGCATTTGAGATTTCATACGTTGGATTGTATGAAGTCGCCGCTCTTACCGAAGTACTATACATCGCGAAGTTTTGAGCACTCACCACATCTACTGTTGGTGTGACAGCGTTTAGTAATGTAATCTTTATATATTCATTCGCACCTGAACCAAATGTTTCAATCTGTTTAATTACAGCGGGAGCGTCAAAGACAGATTTAGTCCTATCCGTAACCTTTGCGAATTCAAATGTTTCACCAACAACAAAAGGGAAGTTAGGGACTTCAAAGTTATTGTTGTCGTGTTTTACATAAAAGACATTAGATGCAGTAGATTTATCCCAAGTCGCAGGAGAGCCAGTATTCGCATCTACACTATGGAAAATAGGATTTAATGGAATACGTCTTTCATAGGATACTGAATCCAATTGACGGAAAACACGTTTGTTTTCACTTGTAAGAATAGTTACAAATAAACCATTCATTAATCCACAGGGAACTACCTTGTCGTTCTGGAATAATCCAGTATGAAGAGGTAACTTTAACTTACACTTGTGATATAAGGAGTTCTTGAATGATGCGTTGGTTGGGTCGGCGGTGACAGCCTCATAGTATGGACTGAACTTGTGATTAGTCAAAATAGATTTAGTAGTTCCCCGAGTACCACGACAATCGGGAGTCCAAATACCAGCTCCTTCATTAAGAGCGCGTAAATCTTTGAGAGTTGGATTAGAATGGTATGCATATTTAGTTGCGACGTGAACAGGGTAATGTCTAATTTCTTCAAGTAATTCAGTCTTGTCTCCCGAGTGAATACGGATAGTATCAATTAAACACTGACCACCGATGAGTTCATCAAGTTGGAGACGAGTGTTAGAAGCGGAAGTATCTTGCGATAATTCTAAATCAAATTGTAAATATGAGTTCTTTGGTTTAAATGCATCTACATTCGGGGGAATGTAAAACTCAATTAATTTCTGTGCGTTGTATGACAATCCATTCTGGGAAGGGATTGCGACATAACTTTCTTGAAGGGGTATCTTATTTTGAGCGACGAAAAATCCAGTAGTTTCAGACATCTGTTTATAATAGATATGAATATAAAAAATATTTTAAAAAATAAATTAACAAAAGTATTTAACTTGTTCTTACATTCGCATAAGAACCTGCTAATGAAGCCTGAGCGACCTGCTGTTGTGCGACAGGTGGGGGAGTATTTTTATCCGCATCAACCTTATCCGCTGTTGCTACTCCCGTGCTCGCTGCGTCAAGAACTCCTGATGCCGCTTGTAACCCTGCTCCAATAACTCCCGCCAACTGAAAACCAGGTACAAATCCTAACATATCTAATGCTGCTCCACCGATAGCTCCGATATTCGCAATCTTTTCACCTAAATTATCCCCCGCAATAAGACCTTTACCATCTTTAAATGATTTAAAATCTTCATCTATATCAAGTCCTGCTGTACCTAATGCTCCTAAAACACCGACACCACGTCCAAGTGCCCCCGCAATCTTCAACCCTGCTCCCCCTGCTTCTGCTGCTTCATCTGCCCCTGCGACAATACCTTTACCTTTATTGAGAATATCACTACCTTCATCTAATGTTCCTTCGCTTGTCTGTATTGCTGCTGATGGTCTTTCAACTGCTTCATCAATTGCTTCACCTGAACCCTCCGCAGGTGTCTTTGGCGCCATATCGTCAGAGGTTGGTTTCACTTCTGTAAATCCACCTGTTCCTTGTGATGCTACTGCATCTTTATATGCTTGGACTTTCCCTGCTACATTCGCAAGAGCCCCTGATTCCGATACAGCGTCTTTAACTCCCGTCATTACTCCAATTTCCTTATCTGTACCTACTGCAGTTTTAACTGCTCCTTTTGCGATACTCGCGTTCTCCGCATTTGTTGTTCTTATACTGTCGTTTAAATTAGAGACACTTTGCGACAACGCGTTTCCCTGCGAAATCGCATTAGACATATTATACATATCAAATCCCATTTTGTATAATGATAATAATATAATAATTTTATTCAATCTTTTCTATTTTTTTTTCTTCGGTTTCTTGTGTAGTAGGGTCATAATTTTGTCCGCCAGTAGCGATTACTTTTTCAAAATTCTTATAGAGAAGTGGTGGATTACTTAATTTCATATAACAAAAATCATATTTAGAAGGAGTACTTTGTTTATATAACTTTAACCAATTCTGTGGTGAATTAAATAAATCTCCATACTCTTCACTAATTGCAGAAAGTTCTTTCATATTTGGGAACGGCGAGCCAACAATAACGTCAGTCGCGTTCGCACGAATGATAGGATCCACTGCACCTCTGAACTTCTGAACTGATATCACTAATAACTTAATATTGTAATGTCTCGACCTTGTCACTAAATTAGCGATATGTTTATCTAACATACCAACACAATCATCTAATACTACTGCAATATCTGGTCGCGACTCATCATCAAACGCCATCTGTCTATCCGTAATACCTTGAATAATACTTGGAGAATACTGGTCGTAACAAGTAAATCTTTTCTTCATAAATCGTGATGTACTATCCATATTAATTGTAGGACTGATTACAACTACTTCATCAAAGAACTCTTGTCCGTATAGATTATCATTGAGGAAAAGATTACTGATAATAGTACTTTTACCAGTCTGTCTCGGTGAAATCATCAATAAACATTTACCTGCACCCTTCACACCAACACCAACTTCGGGAAGGTTCGGGTGATGTGTTTTTGCTACTCCGTCATTCTCTACTTTTATGGGAATAATCGCTGGAAAATCAGACATTTATATTATATGATAGATATTTATTTATTCAAATAATAATGAAAATATTAAATCCTGAGGTATTCTATATTTATCCTTTTGACAAAATGATTTAGTACTGTGGAGTTCATTACCTAAATTATTCTTATGGTGATTACCAACCATGTTTCCACATTTCTTATTACAAGTAAGACCTTTAAAATCTTTTTTGTTAGTCCATACTCGCGTAGGTTTCTTATAACCCCAGTCAGAGTACATACAATAATCTACATCATAAAAAGGTAAATCCTTTACAATCTCTCTATCCTTTAATCTACCAGTCCTTGGATTTTCCATAAACCATAAATGAGGATTGAAGTAATTAATTATCTCTAATGTTTTAACTACTAATTTATCCGCTTGTATCATATTTTCATTTATCATTTCCCTTGTAAATATTTCACCTTTGACTTTACGTCCAATATGTGAATACTTTAAAATTGAATATTCTGTGCAGGGTGGTGAAGCCCAGACTATATCAAAATAATCCTTAGGATATTGTTTGTAATCAAAATCCATTATGTCACATTGGTGGTCTGCTGGTAATATTAAATCTACCGACACCGTTTCAATATCAACTAAATCACATACTTTACCTACTGATTTAGTTCCCGAAAAAAGTTCTAAACATCTCATTTATATTATTACAAGAAAATATTATTGGAAATTATAAATATGTTTTGATGCGAAACCTTGGTCTCCTGCGTATAGTTTTGAAGGATATACTGCTTGACGTATGACTTCTTGTGCCTTTGCTTTTGCGATTTCTTCTTCTAACTTATCTTTCTTTACTTGTTTTCTTTTTTGTCTCGCCATCTCTTGTCTTGTCAATGCTTCTTCAATTGCCTTTTGTATAACGGTTTCATCTATTTCTGCTTTTTGTTTAGGAGGTGGTACATCATTTAATGTATCTTCTAATTTCTTTATTTTTTCTACCTTTTGCTTTTCATTAACTTTACTTTGTAATTCTTTTACCTTTTTCCTTTCTATTGCGTTTGCTTTACGAGTAGCGATTGCTTTTTCACGTGCTAATGCAAGTTTTGCTTTATGAGCCTCTGACATCTGCCTTTTTGGCTTCGGTTCTTTTTTTACAGGTACTATCTTAGTAGCGGAGGATTTCTTTTTTGGTTTCTCAAAGACATCTTCCGTATCAATCTCACGGACTACTTCTGTCACATCTGGTGCGAGTAGTTCTTCTTCTTCATCTGTTTCAACAATTAGGTCAGGGTCATTAACAATTTCTGGTAAAACATCACTCATATTTTAATATATGTTTAGAAAATTTCTATTCTGATTAAAAAATAACAATGATTTTTCAAAACTAAATATCAACTATTTTTCTAAACTTTCTTCTTCCTAATATGAATCATAGCGGTGGTATTTCCCACCAGTCCAACTGCAAGTTTATCCTCTCTATCTACGAGTTCAACACTGAAACTATCTACAAGTGTATCTGAAATATTCCCGAGGTCAAGATAAGTCTTTTCACCTGGTTCGTAATATAAATTGCCTTGGTCATTACCACTTACATCAAACCGAGGACACTGATAAATTATCTTACTATCATTTCCAGTGAAACCATTTTTAGAATTTTGAGTTAGACTTGATATTCTTAAAAACATACTATCCTTTACAATGTTCTTGGGAGTTTCGTGTGAAGTAAATGTTTTGAAACCTGATGTCTGCGTTGGATTATCAACAACCGTTTCATCTTCAAATCCTAATAGCGCTCCACAGTTCGCTCCATCACTTGGAGTATAGATGTCAGGGTCAGGTGCTACAATTAACGCTATCTTAAATAAGTCGTCACTAAATCTCAAGAAATTATGTACTGTTGTGAGTGCGCTATCCATATCATTATATACACCTTTTAAATCTGTATCTTGTGCAGTATTGTAAAAAGGTAATTCACCTGATAATGCAGTTGCGTAATAATCTTGTCTTGTTAGTGCTTGTTCGGTATCGTGATTATCTCCATAAACATAACCAGTTACATTAACACCTTCATTACTTACCATAGTGAAATAAGTATTACTTCCAGTAAGTTCATATTTAGGAAATAAATAACTACAACACATATTAATCGGTTTAAAGTAATTATTTTTGGCGGGAGTTCCAAGTTCAGGACTACATATCAAAGTTCGTGCCGAACCGCCTTTCCGTAAATATACATCAATTTGTTCTCCATCTATGAAGTATTCTATTTCATTAAATGTGCTTGCGTTTGTTCCTAAATCATAAGCGGTCGCGCAAGTCGCCCCTGTGTATCCGTAATAGACTACTTCTTCCATAGTAAGTACAGGGAACTCACTATCAGTGACTACTGCGTGATATATTTTTAAAAGGTCTGTACCTTGTTCTTTGATTACAGCGAAGTCCGCCCAATCCTTCTGGACTGGCTCACCCCACGGAGGATATGGTGTTTCTGAGTCAGCGTATCTTGAAAGACTTGCAGCCCAATAATCCCCAGCGTTCGCAAAATTGACTACGTGTTTTGCTTGTCTTGCTGACATTGGATATTTAGTTGCGATGCCGTATGCCCTTTTATCAGTATCAGTTCCCTTTGTAAATCTTTTATTAGAATTAGTCCAAGTAAAATCAGTAGTTCCTTCATCTGCTGCTATAAATTCAGAGTCAGCGGGGAATGCATCAGCGGGAGGTGTATTTCCTTCTGCTATTTTAATATTGTATCCTCCAAAATCTCCTTGTGCGTCCTCCTGTACTGAACCATTAAGATTGTTTTGATAGTCAGGGTGAAAGATTGCTTTTCTTAAACTTGGAAGTAATGAACTATCTACAAAACTTTGTGCAGTATAATCATCTTTTGGAACAAATCTTGTAGGAGCGGTTGCCCTTGGGTCTTCAATAACATCTGCTTCCGAGTGTGGTGCTTCTCTTCCCGCACCAAAGTAAGTCCATATCTTATTATTCGCCTGATTAACAGTCAATGTTGCCGAACGATTTATCTTTAAACTTTGTAATGCTAATTCACTATCCTTTTCAATTTTAAGTGCACTACTGAGAGTATTGGTAAATGAGTTTGCAGCGGATATACCACCACCGCCACTCAATCCTAATTCTGAGTTCATTGTTTCATCATTTGATAGTAGTAGTAATGACATTTTTATACTAACTCACTATAAAAAAAAATATATTAAAATAATTATATAAAAATGCCTCACACAAAAAAGAAACTCAAACCAAAAATGTATAATTCAGAAGATTGTTATAATCTTGAGAAAGTCCAAGAAGACGCGAAGAAAGTAAAAGCCAAAGATGTCTTTGAAGGATATAAACCACCTCCTAAAAAAAGTAACAAAACAAAAAAGAGTAAATATTAAGTCGCAGGTTCAGGTCAATGTTGCGGGTATGTTTCATTTTATGAAAGGTAAGTTGTCAGGTTTTAAAGGGGTTCGGGGGTCGTGTTAAAGGGAAACAAAGTAAAGTAACAATTATTTTTATCATTGTTCTATTCTTGCATATGGAAAAATTAATTAATAAAATATATAATAATTATATATATATACAATGGAAGTGCAAACTCATACCTATGAAAAAAGTTTTGTTTTACCTTTGTGAAAGTCCATTCACCAAAAGTAATGAACTATTTAAAGTTTTATTGTTTTAGTAGTATATGGAATACTCCGCCCCTATTGAAACCAAGACCTTTACTATACCACTTGAACTATTACAAGAAACAGAACACTTACCAGATGAAGTAGTCATTGATAAATTAAGTGAATTGATATTAGAATTGTATGAAGACGGTAAGTACGCGTATAGTAAGTATCAATCTCAAAATAAAAAGGTTCCCGAAGTGCACCGACAATACAAAGGAAAGATTAAAAAATACCTTACAGAACTTCAACAACCTAAATACTGTCCCCTTGCATTTAAGGGAAAAGTCCATCGCACTCTGTTCAACATTTTAATAAACTCAGACGAAAATGTTGTTCCTCAAATCATAAAACGAAATGCAGAAATAAGAAAAGTAAATAGAGAATATAAAAAGGAATTACAAGAAATAAAACCTCTTTATGAAGATTTAAAAAACAATTTTGATGTAAAGATAGATTGCGAGATGCGAAAGGAAATAAAACGTCAGTTAGATGAAGAAATGAAAGAAGAAAGACAACACGTATTACAACAATTGAAAGAACGCCTTAATATTATTCAGCGGTTAGAAGATGAAAATGTAAAATTAAGAGAATATCATACCGCCGACGAAGAACGTTTGATTGGTGATAATGTTAATTTAGTAGAACAAATCGTTGAATTAAAACAAGAAAATGAAAAATTGAAAGGTAAAGGAAATGTAGGACGTCCTAAACTCTCGAAGAAGGAAAAGAAGAAATTAAAAAAGGAAAAGTTAAAAAAACAATTACAAGATTTAGAAAGTAGTGAAAGTGATACGGATAGTGATAGTGAGTGAATATCACTTCTTTTTTAAATGTATCTTATCTATCTTGTACGCTTTACTTGAAGGATTTACAGATGCATACACGCGAGCCTGAGCCCACTGTTCTTTGGATTTAACATTTGGACGTACTGAACCAGGGTTGGTCTTGTATGCACCAATACCCTTATTATATATTGTTCTTAAACCTGATAATTTATATCCTGTGATTTTACTGATATTAGATAAACTATGTGATTTATCTTTTGGAAAACCATACTTCTTATTGAACTTTTCTTTATACGTCGGCATTTATGATAATATTACATATTAATATCTTTTCATATTTTTTTTTTGAATGTCTGAATAATTTTCCATTTGTCTTCCAATAGTTATAGATGGAGTGATAAACATATTATCATTTTGTAATTTAACCCAATATACATCTACGAAAAATGCGTGAGTAAGATTATAACATAATTTACGATATCCTTCTTCAAAATTATCTATCATTGTATCATAAAAATGTGATTTAACTAAATTACATTCTAAATGTCTTCCATCTAATACTTTATTATATTTATCATTAATCTCTTCTTTCACATTTATTTTACCTGAAATCATACATACGTCAAAATCCATTGTAGGATATTCAAACTTATCTTTATCTATCCATTCAAAATCATCTTCACAAATGATTACTTGTGAATATCCTTTTTCTTTCGCACGTTTAAGAGCCTTGATATGTGATTGTGCACAACCATAATATCCATTCGTATCACAAGTATCAATCGCTTCAACTCTTTCAACGTTTTTAAAATCACTAAACTGATTTTCAAAATGTTTTCTTCTATCTATTCTTCTATCTAAATTGATATATAATACAGGTATATCTTGTAATTTTGTCATTTTAAATAATATCTATAAAATAAATAAATGGTAAATACCAAAAAACCTGTATTGTATAAACCTTTTAAGAATACAACATCATCAAAACATAAATATTTCGTATATGTGAAAAGTGATACTAAAAAAGGATATAAGAAAATAGGATTTGGATTTAAGGGAATGGACGATTGGCGTTCAGGTAAAGCAACAAAAGAACAACGTAAATCATTCAGGGCAAGAATGAAAGGTATTAAAAAGAAGGACGGTTCATTTGCAGTCAAAGATAAAAATAGTGCAGCGTATTGGGCGTTAAATTATTTATGGTAAAGGACCACTAACATATTCTAAATCTTTCTCGGGAACAAGTTGTTCAGGTTTATTAAAAAAAGGTTTTACTTCTTTCAATCCATTACATATAAGAGGTCTTGATACATTTTCATATTTACCTTCAAATTTTTTATTAAAGGTCTGTATAATATCCATATCAATCATAGGTGACGCTTCTAATAGATTATCATATTCAGCCCGAGCGATTTTTAAGAAGTCGGTACATTGTTTTCTTTTTTGGTCGTGAAGTGATAATTCAATTTCAATATTCCTACTTAATTTCGCCCAACCTAAGGAAGCAATCCTATGTGATTCATATATTTCAGAGTATCGTAAAAAGGATAATAATGTTCCTAATATTCCTGCGAATATATTAATACTACCGACCATCGCTGTAAATCCTTGTTGGAAGTTTTCTGGAATATATGATTCAGTAGCAAAATTACCAACACCAGTAAGAGTACTTAATACAATTATCGGCACTTGAAGCATATGATATTTCGCCTTATATTTCCTTTGTGAATAGTTGTGTAACCAAGAATAACAGGTTGAAATCTCACTCCAATCCGCTAATAGTTCTTCACATTCAGGTGACCAGTCCTCTATGTTTTCAGGCATTGGACGTGCAGTCCGTGGAGTTTTAATTAAATCCATAATCACTTTTATTAGTTCATATATAAAAATAAAAATATGAATAATTAATAAATGTCAGAAGGAGTTGTTAAAAAATGTACTGTTATTGGAAATGGTCGCACTCTCAAGAACTTTGATTTTAAACAAATCAAGGAAGACAGTATTGGTCTTACGATGGCTATCCGTCATTGGTATAAGATAAATTGGTTTCCTGATTATTATGTGAATATAGACCACGTAGTATTGAAACATCATCATAAACTCATCGAGAGAATGATTAATGAAGATAAATGTAAAAAAGGATATTTACTTTCAAGAAGTATTTTGGAAGTCTTACCTGATTTAAAAAATAATGATAAAGTTATTTTCCTTGAAGACTTCCAGCGTATGCGAAATAATCCGTTTAGATATTTATTGGATTGGTGTTCAGGTTCAGTTGCAGTATTGTTTTCAGTAATCCTTGGATATAATGATTTACAACTAATCGGTTTTGATTGTAACTATAAAGAATTCTTACCTGAATGTGAAGCTCAGAACGACGGAACATTAAGAATCACTAAAACTCCTGAACATAATCCTAATTACTTTGTAGATGATTACCAACAAGAAGGAGACATATATAATAAACCTAATTTAGATAAAGTCCATAAACCGAGTTGGGAACATATAGTATTTATCATAACCGCATACGTTCATTTAAATAGAATTCCTATGATGGTACATGCATTTACAGATGATGATGTAGAAGGATTAAGTAAATACTTCCCAAAAAAAAATATTAAGGATTACGGTATTGAAGAAATCCAAACAAAAGAATATGACCCTATCGCTGAAAATGTAGTTGAAGATAGTAGTAGTGAAGAAGATGAACCTATTTAATCACAAAAACCCTACGTATGCGATAGATGACGGCGCATTTACCGCCTTCTCCAACTTCAATTTGAATTCCTTGATTTCGTTATATAGTTTAGAGACTTGTTTTAGTGACTTTGATTTCAGTTCCTTGATTTCTTGTTTGAGTTCTGTATTACATTCTTGATAGAAGTTCAATGATGCAAGTGTATCCTCCATCTGTTCTTCTTGTTGTTCTTTCATAAGGACTTGCAACTTGATTTGGTCTTCCTGTTCCTTTACGAACTTAACTACATTGATGAAGAACTCATTATCTACTCCTGCATTTTCGGGAGCGTCAGCGTATTCTTGAAGGGCGGTGATACAATCAGCGTAGTTCATTGTTTTGATTTAGTTTTAATTACTCTTGTTTTTAGTTTGATAGTTCTTTAAATACAACTTTCAAATTTTGTTTTAATTCTATTATTTTTATCTGAATCATTTATTATAATGAAAATCCTTGTAATAAATGCATATCCTGAAAGAAGAGATAAATATGATGATAGATATACAATGATAGACGCATATACTCCCAAAGACATCACAGATGATATGTTGGATAAATATTACTTCAGATATAATGCGAAACCATTATACAGAAAAAAAGTAATCGCTTGTACTGAATCACATAAAAAAGCATTAAAAATTATCATTGAAGAAGATTTAAAAGAAACCATCATTTTAGAGGACGATGCAGTTATGGACTTCACACGTATAGGAGAATTAAAAGGTTTAGATGACTTTACCTATATTGGAGGAGACATCGTGGCGCTTACCTTAACGAAATACAATGATTTCCGTAAAAATAAAAAAGAAGATATAAGAAACTCATTAAAAACAGGTCTTAATAAGATAGATATTGAAAATTGGAGAGTAGCTCACGCTTGCGGATATTACATCCCAAATAAAGAAGTCGCACAAAAAATATTAGATAGTATCCCAGTATATGATAAATCACGTATTATAGATAAAGAATATATGTTATTACAAGTGGAAAAAAAGATAACTCAGTTTATATATCCTGCGATAGTAACGCTTCATATGGAAGATGCAAAACAAGGAATCACATATAGTCAATATAAATTACATAGTAATCAGTATTATTATTAATTATTTCTTCTTACGTGAGTCCGCTAATCTTTTAAATGTGTATTGATAAAATTGTAAATTATCTTGTCTTACTTTTTGAAATGTAAGACCTTCACTAAATGCATTATTTTCTTTTAAAAATTTTCTGTATTCTTTCGCTTTCTTATCAGTAAAATTAGCGATTGCAGTTCCTGTCCCCGCTTCTACTTCGTGATCCAGTCTTTTAAATTCAGACTTTGGTAATGAACGGAAACCTTCCTGTGTAAATACAGATTTTAATTGGTATGTTCCTGGTTTGTAAATACCTTCGCCTTCTAATTCATACATAGATGTCTTTTTAATATTTTCCTTCTTTTTTGGCGTCGGTTTTTCCTTTTCGTTTTTTGGTTTTTTCATATCACTATCTTTCATAATTGAACCATCAGGCATTCTATGAGAACCCTTTGGAACTTTACCTTTTCCGCTGTATTTCATAGGAGCACCGAGAATATCAGTACTTGATGAACGTGCGACGAAAGGAGCGTTTTTAGCCCCTTGTATAGTATGATGCATCGCTTTCTTTGGAGGGAACGCTTTTCTTCCACTTTTGTTAGTTACTGATTTAGTTTTACTATCATATTTTCCTGAACGTATTTGTCCGTTCTTGATTTTGTAATAAACCATATCTCCGTTCTTAACAGGCATTTTTTATTATCCTCGGTATAAAAAAAATTAAAATAAAAATATTTAATATATATAAATGACTATTACAACTATTCATAAATCTCATAGTCGTCGTGATATCCTTGAAATCTTAAAATTATTTAAGATTCCCATAGAAGATGCAGAAGATTACAATAAAAAGGAATTAACTGAAAAGACAATTGAAGCATTGAATAAGATAGATAATATTATCCCTGATAAATATTACTATGGTATAGAGGATTTGAATGAATTAAAAGAATATCTTATTAAACCTAATCAAAAAAAGATGTTGTCAATCAAGGATAAAAATGAGATTATGATGATGGCGAAGTTAATAATAGGATTTTGTAAAGGAGGATATTGTGTAGAGATATCATACTTTGATACAATGGACGATGTATATGTGGAAGCAAGACGTATAGCTCAGCACGGACAAATACCAAGTGTTCGGCGAATGTGCACTTTATTAAATCAAAATCCTTTTTCAAAAGAAATGGTATATCCAGTAGTCTCAAAAAAAATACAAAGGGAATTGGAAATTAAGAAAATGGCTGCAAAGAAGGTTCATACTTCTTTACACGTGAAAAAAGGAAAAGTTCTTGTGAAGTTTGATTAAAATAAGTCATTTAAAGAAAAGATAAAAAGGAGTAATTATGGATATTAATAAATATATGCGCGGAAAGATTTATAAAATCATAGACAATACGAACAGTAATGTATATATAGGAAGCACTTGTGAAAAACTATTATGTAGGAGATTACAGAAACATAAAGCATCTTATAAATGTTTCTTAAATCCAAATGTGAAGCAAGGGTATATGCGTTCTTTTGACATTATCAAAAATAATGATTACAGGATTATCTTGATAGAAGAATACCCTTGTGATACAAAAGAACAATTGCACGCAAGGGAACAATATTACATAGACAATATAGTCTGTGTAAATAAGAACAATACATATTTTGATAAAGTAGAATATCAAAGGAAGTATAGATTAAAAAATTTACAAAAGATAAGAAAAGCAGGGTGTGATTGGTCTAAAAATAATCCTGAAAAACGACGTATCGCAAATGCGAAATATAGATATAGTAGTTCAGTAGGTTATATAGATAGGATAGACCCTTTTTTATTCACTTGAAGGATTAGGTTTGGTATAGACCTTCATAGCCGTCGCTGTACTATGACCGAGTATGTTTGCATCTGAAGCAAGTTCATCTTTAATAGGCATATACTTTTCTGACAAGTACAACTTCCTTAATAAAGTAGTTGATACAGATTTACCAATTCTTTTTTTAAATTGTTTTGAGAGTAATTGAGTTACATTATTAGTCCCAATCGGCGTACCGTCCCATTTACAAAGTAAATATTTTTCACCAGGGAAGAACCTTAAATAAAATCTTACAATACGTTTTAAGTGAGGTGGTAATTTTATTACACGTTCCTTATAAAGTTTATTTGTTTTATAATCGTTGAAATAAAAATTCATATCATTTTTTTCAATGACAAGGTAATTAGTCTTTTGTTTTTCGTCGAGAGTTTCTTTATTAAATTCTCTTTTACGCATTACCCTACACACACCCAATTCATTACGTATAGGGAGCACTCTATGAATATTTAAAATTAAATACGTTTGCAGTAATCCTTTTTGTTTTACATTAGTGACTAACGTTTGTTTTAATTTTTGGTCTTTTATTTCCGCACCGATTTGTGTGATTACTTTATCTAACTCATCTTTTGTAAGCATATTCTTTTCTTGGTTCTCGCTCCATTGTGAAGATGCGTTCATTTCTTCATATTGTAAATTCAATTTATCACGTTCAACTTCATAAGATGTAATAATATCGTCATATTTTCCTTTTGTATCATCTTCATCATTACAACAATATAAATACATAAGAATCGCATTTAAGTAATTCCTAATTGTTGTGAAGTTTAGGTCTTTTTGTTCTAATTTTTCCAATACCATTTCTTTAACAAGGAAGCAATCAATACAATTATCAGTTTCGTCCGTCTTCATCATATTATAGAGATTAGTGATGTTATTAACATATACTTTCAATGAAGTATCTTTTACAGTGCGACCAACTTTTGCGCGGTTCGCTTTAATTTTTTCTGCGAGGTCTTTATCCATTTTAATAATAATATTAGATTTTTTTTTAAATAGTTTTACGCAAATATCTTTTCAAGAACATCTTTCAAGGGACCACCTAAACATATATTATTCGCTGATTTATCTTTGAACCTTTCTTTATCAATTGTATTTTCATCGTGACAAACACAAATGATTACCTTATCAGCGGAAGTTTTTAAACATTTACTTTCATTGAAATCAACCATTTTAGTTCCTTCACCTGAACTACTTTTACCGTAACCTCCCATTGACTTCCAATGTTTTCTTGTATAGACCATTCCAGCTTCGTGCATCATACGTTTTTGAGGACATCTAATACCTGTAATCTTATAATTATAATGTGGGAATACAAATGTCATCTCAGGAGTTCCTACTAACGTACAGCGTTTATCAGTATTCATTATTTCTAAACTATGTTTTAACCAACACGGGAGCATAATATCATCACTATCCATATTCGCAATTAGTTTATGATTTGATTGTTTTACAATCATATTTCTTTTACAACCAATTTTGTATGCATTAGAATTCATTTTGTAATTTATTTTAATACCGAGTTCCTTTTCAACATCTTTAATTTCTGTTTCAGAATTAAATAGTTTATCCCACGGAACCGATTTATTATCATACGTATCTAAAATACACCATTCAATCTTATCTTTGGGATAATCAAGGTGTTTAATATTAAATTTCATTAAAGGCAACCATTTAGTTCTGTTAAATAAAGGAGTACAAATAGATATAAAGGGTTGTTCAGACATTTAATATAATGACAGAAAAAAGAAAATACAAAAAAACTTATATGAAAAGAGGTAATACTCCCGAAGAAGTAGCAGAATATATGAAGTTATATAGACGTAAGTGGGAACGTGAAAACCGTTCTTGTGCAGCAAGAGGTGTAAAACATAGTGGTAAGGGATTACCTGCAAAATATTTAGATATTGAGAAGCCATCACAAACTCTTATCGTAAAAAAAGCACCAAAGGATAATTTATTCAAGGTTGTTTTTGATTAATTACCAGAACCAACCTTTTTCTGTATAGTATTCAGTTTGAGTATTTTTTGGTTTTACAGCATCTAAAATTATCCTTATTTCTCTTTTTAATGACCTAACTTCTAATGTAAGTATATCTACTTTTCTATTTACTTCATCAATTGGTTTTAAGGGACTTTTGTGATACGTGGTTGGCGCTCTGTTATTATCTAAAATTACATATTTATCTTTTTTTGCGTCTTTCACTGCGTTTATAATGTTTGTATCCTCCATTTGATTTAATGAAACATATTAATTTTTCCTTATCTTCTTTAACTAAATCCGAATAATAGTCTCTTGCGGATAAATCAACTTCATACCTTGGTTCTCCACCTGCATTAATACAAGACCCCTCTACTATATGTAAAAAGGAAGGACTATATAACTCGTGTAGGTGATTATCCACCCACCAGTTCTTAATTTTAGGATTGTATGCAAAATTAAATATCGCATAATGAGTTTGTGATACTAAAAATTGTGTTAAGATTTCACTGTTTCCATTATAACATCCTGCGGCTCCGAGGTTGTTAGTTGATTTAAGAGCGCTAATACACCTATCCAACCAACCATCAGAACAATATACAATATCGTCCCCTGTGATATAGAAGTAATCATAGAATTCCTCAATCGCTTTCTTGTAAAGAATATTCCACATAATACTAACGTGTCCTTTGGGTATGTTTTCATCATATGGATAAAACTGAAAACTAATATTGTCCCAAGTACGGCAGAGGTCATATATTTTTTGTCTTTGTTTTTTGTCTGAATAGATTTTATCATCTTTATCTATACCAACATAAAATTTGTAGTGATAATCCTTATTATATCTTGAAACAAAAGATATAATACTGTTATATAAATATGTATCAGTTATGCAGTTCCACTCTCGATGATTAGTTGTACTGGGAATAAGAATAGCAATCTTCATAATATAAAAAAAAGATTTTATTTTTAGAGTTTTTACAATGATTTACGCATCTTCATCAGTTTCTTCTTCACTTTCAGTATCATTGAATTGTAGTCTAATCCAACCTCCTTCATAAATGATTTCACTACGGTGTTCATCATCATTCCAATCATCACTATTCATTTCATCAACTACGCCTTCAATAATATCGTGATAATTAGTTCCGTATAAATTCCAATCCATACGGAGTTCAATACCATCGTCATAAAGGTCTCCGTTTTTATCATTCGCAATCAATGTCGCCAAGAGATTTTTGATTACTGAATCTTGTGTGATTACAGTTTGTGTTTGTGAGTTCGCGCGTTTCCTTGTTTCTTTCATTTTCTCACTTTGTTCTTCATTTTTTAGTTTATATTCTTCAACCTCTTTTTCTGCATCTTCAATACGTGAGTTCATTATTTCCATAATTCCTGAAGCCTGACATTCATTTTCAACAGCGTCTTTGATAGTATTAATTTCTTCCCTGTATTTAAGATTTTCTTTATGAACTACTTGGGCTTCATCTACCTTCTGTTCAAGTTCATATTTTTGTGACAAGAGTTCATCAATCTTTTTCGCGTATCGTTTATGTGTGCGGGTATTCTCTTCCATATACGCTTCATTCATTGCGAACTGTTCTTTATTAACTTTCTCTAACTCCTTGATACGTTTTTCTTGGTTCCTGATATGAACCATAACATCATCAAATCCAGCGATAAGAGTAGGATTGTCGTTAGTCATACTGTATTTTGTGTTTTAATTAAAAAAATAATACAACTTTCAAATTTTGATTTTTTTTATTTAGATGAATCATTTATTCCAAATATAAATGAAGTCTTGCGATTTAGTCTTATACTGTTGTCCTAATTGTTGTCTTAAATCTTCTTTCATAGTGCACTCAGGATAACCATATACTTTTGTTAGTTTCCTATACATCATAGGAGACATATTCCAACAGTTATGACCTCCTTGTTTTAGATACTCAAAACATAAGTTCATAAGAGGTATTAGAAATTCAATATAAAATTCATCATCACTAACCCAAGGGGACATATGTGAATATAGTTCTACATTCATATACGGTGGTGAAGTCAAAACTAAATCATAATCAAGTGTTTTAATGATGTCTTCATTCAAACTACTTTCCCAGAATAGTTTAATATTTTTTAGTGAAAGGTCAATACACATTCTTTCATAGCCTGATTTCAAATCAATATTAGTATCAAATCCTGTATAATGAATATCTAATGCAGTCGCACCAAGAAGTCTTCCCCCCCAACCCATAGTCGGGTCAAGAACAGATGTCGCGTTAAACTTCTTATAAATATATTTTGCGGTACTCGCTTTGAAAGGAACTATCGCACCATTATTAATTCTATGACATTCATAAACGTCTGTTGGATTAGGGAACGGTGCGGGGTCACGTCTATTTCTTTTAACAGTATCCTTCCATAATTTTTCTTTGAGTATAGGATTATCAAACCATTCCTTGATGGTTTTAAAATTACCATCTCTTCTACATTTTAGGAGTTCCCTAAATTGATATTGATAAATGACCTTATTACCACAAAACTTGCGAGGATTGGTGTTCGCTTCAAACTCTATCAATTTAAGATAATCTTTTTTAACATTATCAATTGTGATGTCTTTACAAGTTTCAATATCCTCAAAGGTGTAAGGGTTCATTTCAGGAACTGTATTCATTATGTTTAATAAAATAAATTAAATAATGAGTTTCAAATTTGGAATTAAATATTGCATTTATCCATTTTTTCTCTAAGATAAAATACGAAGCTCATTCTACCTTGCTTTTTTAAAGGATTATTACAATGTGTAATATGAGGATTAAAAATAAGTAAATCTCCTTCACGTATATCTAATGCTAAATCATACGTAGGGAATACTAATTCTCCACCTTTAAAATTATCAAGGTCTTTGACTGTAAATGCAGTCATACCATCTTTACAATCTCCTGCATCTTTGTGTGCTGCTGTTCTAAAATCACAATTAATAGTAAGAGTACTAAAATTGGTATCAGGAATTGTATATTCAGGAGGACTTTTAATATATTTATCATATTGATTTAACCATTTATCAGGACAATAACTAAAATATAATTCACTTACCTTTTGTGACAATCCATAAATAGATTTGTATGCATCGAGATTTTTGCGAGTCCAGTTAGTTAATCTACAAGGGAACCTATTGGACTTGTCATAGCCTCCTATACTATTAGACATTACCTGATTACTACGTTTTCTTTTATTGATTTCACCTTTTTTCATTTTAATAAATGATGTTGTTTGATTATGACCTTCTTGTAATTCGTTTCCATTTTTATCTACTACTGCAACAGGGTGATTATTCCAATGTTCCATACCTTTTTGAAGGTCTTTGATATTAGTGACCCCTGCTGCATCTCCTCTATTATTTGAATATGCTGTGCTATACTTGATGACCTTTTTATCAATATCGTAAAGTTCTTTTGGTATAACATTTTTTTTGAAACTAAATATGAGTTCATCTGTATCTTTGTTGTATAAATCACAATCACTACGGATAATATTATCACACGTATAAAACTTTTTTAATTCTATCTGTTGTTCTGTTAAATATAATTCCATTTATACTAATCAAGATATTAAATATGATAAAATTATCATTTATCAAGAAACATAAAATTATTAAATCTTCTTAAATAAGACATTTCAACAACCCTCAATCTTCTACGTTTATCTAAAAGGTCTTTCCAAGATTTATCAAGGTTATTCCTGTTGCGTATATGCATTTGAGTAGAGATATGACATCTTAACAAAGTATAGTAATACATCATTAAATAAAGTAAATAAAAAAAATTGAATAAAGGATAATTTTAATGTGTTTATAAAAAAAATTTTGAAAAGTGGTGTGATAAAAAAAAGTTATGCAAGTTTTTGAAAAAAAGTTTTTAGAGATGTAAA
>Ga0181399_1000129_pt1 | contig 25998 bp, 15 predicted proteins | sample 22SPOviralmetaG_FD_130128 | JGI IMG/M metagenome (GOLD analysis project Ga0181399, IMG submission 130128) | Marine viral communities from the oligotrophic San Pedro Time Series (SPOT) site, San Pedro Channel, CA, USA - 22 SPOT_SRF_2011-05-21 | ecosystem: Environmental > Aquatic > Marine > Strait...
AATGAACAATTAAGAGAGCTAGACGGGCTTGATACAACTATTGACTGGAAAAATACTGGTGATAACTCTTATGATGGTGAAAAGCTAAAGCTATTAGCTCATGATGAAAGTGGTAAATGGGAGAGACCTGATAATATATTAAATAACTGGAGAGTTACAAAAACTACATTAAGACTAGGATCTAGAATCGTAGGTAAATGTATGATGGGCTCAACTTCAAATGCTTTAGATAAAGGTGGAGAAAACTTTAGAAAACTTTACTACGCTTCAGACGTTACAAAAAGAAATAGAAACGGACAAACATCTTCTGGGCTCTATAGCTTGTTCATTCCTATGGAATGGAACTACGAAGGATTCATCGATAATAATGGATTACCTGTATTCGTTAGACCAGAAAGTACAATTAAAGGAGCAGATGGTTACGAAATTACAGGAGGAGTTATTGAGCACTGGCAAAACGAAGTTGAAGGACTTAAGTCGGACAGTGACAGCTTAAACGAATATTACAGACAGTTTCCAAGAACAGAGCAGCACGCTTTTAGAGATGAAACAAAAGATAGTTTATTTAATTTAACTAAAATCTATGAACAAATAGATTATAACGAAGAAATAAATAACGTAAACAGCGTTACTAAAGGAAGTTTTCAATGGGCTAATGGTGTTAAAGACACTTCAGTGGTTTTTGTACCAAACAACAATGGTAGATTTTTAATTTCTTGGGTACCACTTAAAAACTTACAAAACCGAGTGATACTAAAGAATGGAGTTAAACACCCTGGCAATGAACACATTGGAGCTTTTGGGCTTGATAGTTATGATATATCAGGCACTGTTGATGGTAAAGGTTCTAATGGTGCTTTACACGGGCTTACAAAGTTTTCAATGGAAGACGTGCCTCCTAATCACTTCTTTTTAGAATATATATCAAGACCACAAACGGCTGAAATATTCTTTGAAGATGTTTTAATGGCTATGGTTTTTTATGGCATGCCTATATTAGCTGAAAATAATAAACCTAGATTTTTATATTACTTAAAAAGAAGAGGTTATAGAGGTTTTTCTATGAATCGTCCTGATAAAATTTGGAATAAACTTTCTACAACAGAAAAAGAAATAGGTGGAATACCTAATTCAAGCGAAGATATTAAGCAAGCACATGCTGCTGCAATTGAATCCTATATAGAAACATACGTGGGATTAAAAGAAAATGAATATGGAGATATGTATTTCCAAAAAACCCTAGAAGACTGGGCTAAGTTTAATATAAACAACAGGACAAAGCATGATGCTTCGATAAGTTCTGGTTTAGCTATAATGGCTTGTAATAAAAACTTATACAAACCAGTTGCAGATAGAAATATAAAAAATGTTAATCTAGGTATTAAAAGATATAATAACGAAGGAAGTTTTTCACAAATAATAAAATAAATGGTTGTAACTGATAGTAATAGTATTTTTCCAGATCAAGTTGTTCCTGATGAAGTAAAATCAAGTTATGATTATGGTATGCAAGTAGGCAAAGCCATAGAAGGTGAGTGGTTTAGTGGAACTAGAACTGGTTTAGGTAATAGATACTCTACTAACTTTAATAATTTTAGAAACTTAAGGCTTTATGCTAGAGGAGAACAAGCAGTTCAAAAGTATAAAGATGAATTAGCTATTAATGGAGATTTATCTTATTTAAACTTAGACTGGAAACCAGTTCCTGTAATACCTAAGTTTGTAGACATAGTTGTAAATGGAATGTCTGAAAAGCTTTACGAAATAAAAGCTTATGCTCAGGATCCTGAATCACTTAAATCTAGAACAGAATATGCTAATAGAATATTAAGAGATATAGAGACTAAAGAGTATTTAGATAACATACAACAAACGCTAGGTCTAAATATGTATTCTTCAGAAAACCCTGAAGATCTTCCTCAAAACAAAGAAGAGTTAGAGCTTCACATGCAATTAGATTATAAGCAGTCTGTTGAAATAGCTGAAGAAGAATTAATAAACAATACGTTAGATAGAAATAGATACGAGCTAACTAGAAGAAGAATAAACGAAGACTTGGTTATATTAGGAATAGGTTGTACTAAAACAAGTTTCAACAAAGCTGAAGGTATTACTGTTGATTACGTTGATCCAGCTAGATTAGTTTATTCATACACTGAAGATCCTAACTTTGAAGACATATGGTATGTAGGTGAAGTAAAAAGAATTAGCCTATCAGATCTCAAACAAGAGTTTCCTAATTTAACTCCAGACGAATTAGAAAAAATACAAAAATACCCAGGAAACAGCAACTATATGTTTGACTGGCAAGGTAGAGACGATAATAATAGTGTTTATGTTTTATATTTTGAATACAAAACCTACAGCGAACAAGTATTTAAAATAAAAGAAACGGCTACTGGTTTAGAAAAAGCTTTAGAAAAAACAGATGCTTTTAACCCACCAGCTAGTGATAAGTTTGATAGAGTGTCTAGGTCTATTGAAGTGTTATATTCTGGTGCTAAAATACTAGGTCATGAAAACTTACTACAATGGGAGCTTGCTAAAAATATGACTAGACCAGAATCTAATTTGGTTAAAGTTAACATGAACTACAACATATGCGCTCCTAGGATGTATAAAGGTAGAATTGAATCTTTAGTTAGTAGAATAACTGGTTTTGCTGATATGATACAGCTTACACATTTAAAGCTACAGCAAGTAATGTCTAGAATAGTACCTGACGGTGTGTATCTAGATGCAGATGGTTTAGCAGAAATAGATTTAGGTAGTGGAACTAGCTATAACCCACAAGAAGCATTAAATATGTACTTCCAAACTGGTAGTATTATTGGTAGGTCAATGACACAAGATGGTGGTCAAAACCCTGGTAAAGTACCTATACAAGAGTTATCTACATCTAGTGGTATGAGTAAAATACAAGGACTTATACAAACTTATCAATATTATTTACAAATGATAAGAGATGTAACTGGACTCAATGAAGCTAGAGATGGAAGCACACCTGCTAGTGATTCTTTAGTTGGATTACAAAAATTAGCTATTGCTAATTCTAATACTGCAACTAGACATATAGTGCAAGCAAGTCTATATTTAACATTAAGAACATGTGAAAATATAGCTCTTAGAGTTGGAGATTGCTTAGAGTTTGATTTAACTAGAGACGCTTTAAAAGCTAGCATAAGTTCTTACAACGTAGGAACGCTTGAGGATATATATAACTTACATCTATATGACTTTGGTGTATTTTTAGACTTAGTACCTGACGAAGAAGAAAAAGCTCAATTAGAACAAAACATTCAAGTAGCTTTACAAGCTGGCCAAATATACTTAGAAGACGCAATTGATATTAGACAAGTTAATAATTTAAAACTTGCTAATCAATTACTAAAGCAAAGAAGAAAACAAAAGCAAGCTCAAGACCAACAAGCTCAACAAGCTAATATAGCTGCTCAAGGTCAAGCTCAAGCAGAGACTGCAGAGAGAACAGCTATGGCTGAGGTGCAGAAACAAGAAGCTTTAGCTCAAACTACATTACAAATTGAACAAGGTAAATCTCAATTTGAAATACAACGCATGGAAAGAGAAGCTGAAATTAAAAGACAATTAATGCAAATTGAATTTGATTTTAATATACAGCTGACTCAAGCTAAAGGTGAAGCTGAAAGAAATAAAGAAACTTTTATAGAAGATCGTAAAGATAAAAGAGCTAAACTTATAGGTACTCAACAGAGTCAAATGATAGATCAAAAGAAAAATGATCTATTACCAACAAACTTTGAATCCGCTGGAAATGATAATCTTGGCGGTTTTGGATTAGAGCAATTTGCTCCACAATAATTTTTTATTAATTATTATATTATATTATGTCAAAACAAGTAGAAAAGGGCCCTCCTACTGACGAAAGCAAGGAAGGTTTAAAAGTAAAGAAAAAAGTAGGTAGACCTAAGAAATTAAACAAAGCTACTGAAACAGTAAAATTAGATTTAAGTAAAAAACAAGAAGATGCCGTTCAAGAGCCAGAAACAAAGAAAGTTGTGCTACAGTCTAATGAGACGAAAGAAGAACAAAAGCTGGGACTGCAAGAAGTGGGAGAAGCACACGAAGAGCAAAAAGCTACCGAAGAAGGTGTAAGTCCAGTATCTGAAATAACTGAAGAAGAAGTTAAGCAAGAAACTAAAATTGTAGAACAGGAGTTAAAAGAAGCTATAAGAGATGAAAAAGTAACAGGGAAGCCTTTACCAGAAAACATCGAAAAATTAGTTTCATTTATGGAAGAAACAGGAGGTGATATTAATGATTATGTTAGATTAAACGCTGATTATACTAATATTAATGAAGATGTTTTACTTAGAGAATATTACAAACAGACTAAACCACATTTAGAAAGAGAAGAAGTTGACTTTATATTAGAAGACAATTATTCTTGGGACGAAGATGTGGATGAAGAGCGAGATATAAAGAAAAAGAAACTCGCTTATAAAGAAGAAATTGCCAAAGCACGTAACTTTCTAGAGCAAACAAAGAGTAAATATTACGACGAGATCAAGTTGAGACCGGGCGTTACTCAAGAGCAACAGAAAGCAATGGACTTTTTCAATAGATATAACAAAGAGCAAGATGTAGCAACACAGCAACATGCTGATTTTGAAAAGCGAACTAATCAAATGTTCTCTGATGAATTCAAAGGTTTTGAATTTAATGTTGGAGAAAAAAGATTTAGATATGGAGTTTCAAACCCTCAGGAAGTTGCTAAGAGCCAATCAAACTTATCTCATTTTGTTAAGAAGTTCTTAAACGAAGATGGAAGTGTAAAGGATCATGTTGGTTATCATAAAGCTATTTATGCAGCAGAAAATGCAGATACTATAGCAAAACATTTTTATGAGCAAGGCAAAGCCGATGCTGTTAAGGATGTTGTAGCAAAATCTAAAAACATAAACTTAGAGTCTAGGACGCCAGCGTCTGAAGGCGATGTATATGTTGGTGGATTTAAGGTGAAAGCTATTTCTGGTGTTGATAGCTCTAAGTTAAAAATACAACGTAAAATAAAAAAATAAAAACTAAATTAAAATGGGTTTTAATACAGGCGGGAGTTTTCCTGCATCATTAGCTCCTGCGCAGAAAAAATTAACTTTGCAGGACAATTATCTTAGTTTTAACGGGGACGCCGCAGGCGGAGATCCAGTTAATAACTTTGCACAACAATATCTACCTGAGCTTTATGAAGCGGAAGTAGAAAGATACGGAAACAGAACTTTATCTGGTTTCTTGAGAATGGTAGGCGCTGAAATGCCTATGACATCTGATCAAGTTATTTGGTCTGAACAAAATAGATTACACGTAGGTTATTCAAACGTTTCAGCTACTGTTGCTGGTAATTTTGATATTACAGTTGTTCTTGATTTAACCGCTGCTTATCCAGGTGCTGATTCAACTTCTGGTGCTGTTAGACAGGGGCAAACTATTCTACTTGCTGATAGAGCTACAGGTTTAGTTACTGCTAAAGCTTTAGTTCAAAAAGTTGGTGACTCTGGTGCTGCTGGTAAAACAAATGACAGTTTAGAATGTACTTTATATGAAACTAACGCTGCTGGTTTTCCCGCTGCTTTAACTGGAGCAAACTTAGCTAATCTTTTTGTTTATGGTTCTGAATACGGAAAAGGTTCTGTAGGAATGGAAGGATCTATTCAGCCACAATTTACTCAGTTTTCTAATTCACCAATTATTCTTAAAGACAACTTTGAGATTAATGGATCTGATACTGCTCAAATTGGTTGGGTTGAAGTTGCTACTGAAGATGGAACATCTGGATACTTATGGTATCTAAAATCTGAATCTGAAACAAGATTAAGATTTGATGACTATCTTGAAATGGCAATGGTTGAAGGTGAAAAAATGGCGCAAGCTGGAATAGACTTCAATTACGGTCCTACAAGTGCTAATTCACAAATTAAAGGTACAGAAGGTTTATTTGCCGCTATTGAAGATAGAGGTAATGTATACTCTGGTTTTGCTGGTGCTGCTGCTCCTGGAGCTGGTGCATTAGGAGATTTTGATGCTATCCTTAAGCAATTAGACAAGCAAGGTGCTATTGAAGAAAACATGCTTTTCTTATCTAGATCTACTGCTTTAGATTTTGATGATATGATCGGTGCTATGGCCGGTGGAGGTTATGCTTCTACTCAGTCTGCTTCTTATGGTCTTTTTGACAATGAAGAAGATATGGCATTAAACTTTGGATTTTCAGGATTTAGAAGAGGTTCTTATGACTTCTACAAAACTGACTGGAAATATTTAAACGATGCCTCTACTAGAGGATTATCAAATGCTATTGACGGTGTTATGATACCTGCTGGAACTACAACTGTGTATGACCAAATGATGGGTGTTAACATTAGACGTCCTTTCTTACATGTAAGATATAGAGCTTCTGAAACTGAAGATAGAAGATATAAAACATGGATCACTGGCTCTGTCGGTGGTGCTTATACTTCTGATCTTGATGCTATGAGAGTTAATTTCTTATCTGAAAGATGTTTAGTAACTCAAGCTGCTAATAACTTCGTGTTATTTAAAGGAGCTTAATTATTATATAAATGTGGAGGGTTAACGCTCTCCACTTTATTAACATTTAAAATAAGAAAAAATGGGATATGTAAAATTATTAAAAGCAAACAGTGAGTTTGACTTGCTTCCAGCTGAAGACATAGGTAGTGTTTCTACAAATCTAAGTCTGAACACAATAATTGTTAGTTATGTTAATGGTGAAAAGATAACTATTAGCTGTGCTAATCAACCAGTTAGAGGAAGAGACGGCGACGATAATAAAATACTTGATGCTGTAGAATTAATTAATGGTGCTTCAGGAGAAGGTATTTTTCCAGCAACATTAAGCACTTTAATCACCGGAACACAGGTAAGTGCTATATAAAATAAATAAAATAAACATACAATTATGGGATATGTAAAATTAACAGCAGGACCAGACAGTGGTACAGAATTTGTAGGATCTACAATTTTAGTTCCAGCTGACAATGTGGCCTCGGTGAAAGATGACGGTGGAGATGTAATTATCAAATACTTTGGTGGATATGAGCTATATTTCAGTTTAGATGGAACTGGAACTCAAGCTGATGTAGATGCTTTTATAGGAGCTATAGACAAAGCTAATGGAATTTCAGGTAACCCAGTGTCTTTGACTCTTCCTAGTGATCCTATCTACTTATATAACGGTGCTGGAATAGTTCAAGCTTGGTCATAACAAACTAAAAAACAAATAAAAGGTCCTACTTAGTTAGGATCTTTTAAAACAATAATAAATGGAAAACTCAATTTTAAATATAGCATGGGAAGCTGGAGGAAGCCTTCCAGTAAATGTCAAACAAGCATATAGGTGTGATCAAGGTAGTGGTTCTAGTAAAATAAAAATTATTTATGATTCGCTTATAAATAATGCTAAGCCTTGGGCATTAGAACTTGATTTTAACAAAGATGTAACTGAAAGTGATAAGTTAGCTTTAGAAAACGCTTTGATAAATATACAACAACAACCTAGCTCTTTAGTAAATTTTAAAATGCCTAGTGGAGCAGTTTTGAAGTCTGATATTCCTTTTACAAACCTTTCTAAAAGTTAAACCAATGGGAAATATAATAAAAATACCAACCGTTAATACCGGTTTAAGAACTGATTATAATAGTCCTTTGTGGGATGATTGGAGCGTAACTCAAGGGTTGGTTAACGGAAGTGAATACACACCGGTAAACTCCCTCCAAACAGAAACGAGCGGAGATGGACAAGGACTTATTGTAAACTTCTTTCATGAAACTGGAGGTAGTTTTACATTAGAAAACGGTCCAAATTCTAATACAGTAGATTATAAAGTTGGAGATGTAGTATTTTTTACAATACCAGCTGGAAATCCTGATTTACAAAACGAAAATGAATTTACTATTTCAACTACGCTAACAGAGGATATGATTTCTTATGAAGGTGATAAGATGCAGTATCTGCCAGTTTTTGATTCTTTGGCCGGTCTAATAGCAACTGTTGTACCACCTAGTTCTGGTAATGTAGATGGTTATTGGCAAATACCAAAATTTTGGGGATCACATAGTAATTGTTGGAGAATAAATATTAATGGTGTCACTAATGACAATAGAGTATTAATAACTCAGTCTATTAATAGAGCTTTTATAAAAGCTGCACAAAAAACAAATTCACACCCTACTATAGAGCTGCCAAGCGGAGTAACTTGTAGCAGTGTTGATTCTTCGGATTTTCAAATTCCATCGTAACCTGGAGGGGCTTAATACTTGCTATAAACCTTTAAAATTACAAGTAAAAATAAAAACATAACGATCCCGTTTAGGCGGGGTTTTTTTAAAAACAATTATATTATATATTATGGAAACAAAAGAAAAGAAAAACACAGCTAAAGCTGTAAAAAAAGTTGAAAAAACTGTTGAAACTCCTAAGGTAAAAAAAGATACTTGGGAATATAAAGATAGAAATTATTATTTATTAGGAAATAAAAATCCTTTAACTTATACTATAATTAGTAGACATACTAGTAGGTACCCTTTAGTTTGGTTTGACCCAGAAAAAGGTTACGAAAGAGAAATGAGATATGCTACTAACCAAAAATCTGTATTTGTAGATGAGCAACAAGGAACTTCAACTCTTTCTCATATAGTTTTTTCTAATGGTCATTTATTTGTGCCTAAAGAAAAAAGAAGCTTACAAGAATTACTACTAAAGCATCCGCATAGAAATTTAATATTTGGAGAACATGATGCTGTAATAGAAGCTGAAGATCAATATGATAGTCTAGAGTTAGAGATAGCTGCTATGAATATGGCATACGATATGGATATTGATAAAGCAGAAGCTATATTAAGAACTGAGATAGGATCTGAAGTGAATAAACTATCTTCTAAAGAGTTAAAAAGAGATTTATTACTTTTTGCTAAGAGAAATCCTAAGTTGCTTTTAGATCTAGCAGAAGATGAAAATGTTGAACTTAGAAATGTTGCTATTATAGCAGTAGAATCAAATATAGTTTTACTTTCTCAAGATCAAAGAACTTTTTCATGGGCTAGTAATAGTAAGAAATTATTGAATGTTCCTTTTGAAGAAAACCCATATTCAGCTATGGCTGCTTGGTTTAAAACAGATGAAGGTTTTGAAGTTTACAACTCAATAATGAAAAAACTAAAATAAACAAGTGATTATAATTTAGGGTGGTTAACGCCACCCTTTTTTTTAAAAATATTAAAATGGCAATAAGTGTAAATAAAGTATATAAAACTGTATTACTTATACTAAATAAAGAACAAAGAGGTTATATGACACCTGAAGAGTTCAATAGAATAGGTACACAAGTCCAAAGAGAAATCTTTGAAAAGTATTTTGAAGATTTGAATCAATATACTAGAATGCCACAAACTGATGTGGACTACGCTAATAGGTTAATGAACCTAAATGAAAAAATGAACATATTTAAAAGAGATGGTAACGCTACTTATGTTCTTGCCGACAACAACTTTACTTTACCAACTGGTACTCATATAGTAGGATCTGTTACATATGAAGATAAAAATAGAATGCCTGTTGAAATTCAAAGAGTAGATAGAGGAGAATTTTACAATCTAAGACTATCTCCGCTAGTTACACCAAGCGAACAGTTTCCTATATATTTATTTGAAAACAATAAGCTTCAAGCATATCCAAATATTATAAATACCAAAGCAAATGCTGGCACAGCTAATGTGGCTGTTCAGTATATAAAGGTTCCAGAAGACATAAATTGGGCTTATACAGTAGGTAATCTTGGCCAGTTTATATTTAATGCCAATACGCCTCCTACTGTAGATTTTGAACTACACAACTCTGAGTTTACAGAAGTAGTTTTAGCTATATTAATGTATGCTGGTATAGTAATAAGAGATCCTCAAATAGTTCAAGCTGCATCAGGCCAATTACAAGCAGACAGAGCAAATCAAAAACAATAATAAATGAGCTTAATTAATCAGACTAACGAAGAATATTATGCAGGAGAAAAAATGTTTGCAGTTACAGCAGCTCCTCAAACTGTTTTTACTTGCACATTTGAACCTAAATTAACTTTAGCTACGTCAACAGAGCCTGCTAACTTCGGTGTACAAGTAAGTACAGATAATGGTGTTACTTTTAATGACTATGCTTTTAATATTTCAGTAGTTAATGACAACACTGTAAATCCTCCATATAATCAACAAACAATAACGCTTAGTGTAGCTGTTGCTAACTCGCCAACAACATTAGTAAGAGTAGTATTAAAAGCCGGGGCACTATGGAATAATTATGGAAGTTATGAATATGTTAAATTAAATGACATAGTAAATAATTTTTTAGTAGCTTACACTGGTATTGGAAAACTAATACCACTGGTTAAAAGAACTGACGTTATATTTCATGCTAAAAGAGGATTACAAGAATTTAGCTATGATACTTTAAACAGTATAAAAACTTTAGAATTAAATCTACCTCCAAGCAATTCTGTTATTATACCTCAAGATTATGTTAATTATGTTAGAATGTCTTTTGTTGATAACATGGGAGTATTACATCCAATATACCCAGCAAACAATTTAACAACTGACCCTACCTCTGTTCCACTACAAGCTAAAAACGGTGATTTTCTACAAGACATATATGGAGCTAATACAGAGGCTGATCAATCAATTACTAGAACAAGATGGGAAAACTCTAATGATAATCTTATAAATGGAGCTTATGACGAGTACTTCTATAATGCTAATGTTTATGACTGGAGTTGGAGAAAAGAAACTTATGGAAGAAGATATGGTTTAGATCCTGTTGTATCTCAAAGCAACGGATGGTTTAACATAGACAAAAGAAAAAATGTAATATCTTTTTCTAGTGATTTAAAAGGTAGAATTATAATACTAGAATACATATCTGATGGTTTAGCTTCTGACTTAGATACTAAAGTGCCAAAAATGGCAGAAGAAGCAATGTACATGCATATAGCTTATTCTATATTAGCAGGTAGATCAGGTGTTCAAGAATATATAGTTCAAAGATTTAAAAGAGATAGATCAGCTCAACTTAGAAATGCTAAAATACGTTTAAGTAATATAAAGCCAAGTGAGATGATACAAACTATGAGAGGTAAATCTAAATGGATAAAGCATTAATATGGCAGAAGTAAGAAATGTATTTGTCAAGTCTAAAATGAATAAAGACTTAGATGAAAGACTTTTACCCAACGGCGAATATAGAGATGGTAGAAATATATCCGTAAATAAAAGTGAAGGGCCAGATGAAGGAGTTGTTGAGAATATAATAGGAAATAATATATATTCTAATTTCGACTTTGGAGTGGGTGTAGAAATTATTGGTACTTATGTTGATACTGACAAAGATAGAATATTTATATTTGCTACCAACCACTCAGATGGGTCGCCTAATCAGTTGGACGCTAGAGCTATAGGTAATGTAGAAACAGCGTCAGGTAGGCAGATAGGAACTGCTACTTGTGTTATAGCATACATAGAAGGACCTACTGCTTCAAACAACAATACTCCAAATTTTGATAAACTTGTTGAAGGAGCTTTTTTAAATTTTTCAAAAACACATCCTATAACTGGTATAGATATGATAGAAGATCTATTGTTTTTTACAGACAATAGGAATCAACCTCGAAAAATAAATGTAGAAACAGCTATTGGATCTTCTGCAACTAGCCCAGACCCTTATTATACAACAGAAGATCATATATCAGTAGCTAAGCTATCTCCTGTGTTTCCTATATCTTTTATACAAGGATCTGGATTAAATTCTACACCTGGTTTAATGGATGAAACTAGTGAATATTTACCAGCTAATAGTATTAGTATTTTCAGCACCATCACAACACCAGGAGAACTTAATTTAGAAGAGCAAAATCCCCAATTAGATATTCCATCTAGATTTAAGAACATAAACTTTCCAGAACTAGGATACTTTAAAGTTGTTAGTTTTAACAATACTTTTCCTCCAAAAGTAGCTTTTCAATATCCTATAGGTTCAGATAATGATGGTCCTGAGTCAATGTCTGCAGCTAATAAAGCAGCTGCAACTTTTAAAGGTGGAACAAACATCGCGCCTACTAGACCTCCATTTGAAACTAATGATGTACTTCAATTTGAAAGAGAAAATCCTATTTACAATCAAAATTACTCAGGTGATAAAGATTATTTAAGAAATAAGTTTATTAGGTTTAGTTATAGGTTTAAATTTGATGATGGTGAGTTCTCTTTAATGGCACCTTTTACACAACATGCTTTTGTACCTAAGCAATATGGTTACTTCTTAGACAGTGCTTATGGAGATGATAAGTTAAAAAGAGATGAAAAAGACACTGCAGAAAGTGGTATAAATAAGTTAATGGAAAACCAAGTAACTTCAGCTGTTTTTAAGCTTGAATTACCGCATTTATGTAGCGCTACAAATATTCAGTCTAGACTTGATACATTTAAAAAACAATTTAAAATAGAATCTATACAAATACTGTTAAAAGAGTCAGATGGTTTAGCTATAAAAGTTGTAGATGAAATTGAAATAGACCAAGCTGGTAGTTGGTACATAAACCAAGGCCAGAGTGGTAATGAAAAATTTTATGAGTACAATTATAAATCTGAAAAACCTTTTAAAGTATTACCAGATGCAGACGCTACAAGAGTTCATGATAAAGTACCTATAAGAGCTCTAGCTCAAGCGGTTACTTCTAATAGAGTAGTTTATGGTAATTTTATAGAAAAACATGAGTCACCAAGCTTTATAGATTACGACATAAGTATAACTGATAAACCAGATAGTAGCTCTAGTTCTTTTGACCAAAAAGAATATCCTAATCACACATTAAAACAAAATAGATCTTATAAAGTAGGAGTTGTTTTAGTTGATAGATATGGTAGATCATCAAACGTAATTTTAAGAAATCCAACTAGATCTACATCGGCATCTGGAACTGGTCCTAGCAATTTTGCATCTATATATTCTCCTTATGAAAATCTTACAAGCACGTTAAACTGGCCAGGTAACAACTTAAACTTACTTTTTAATGATGTAATACCTGAAAATAAAACCACAACAGGTTATCCTGGCGTGTGGTCAATTAATAATCCACTAGGTTTTTATAGTTATAAAATAGTTGTTCAGCAAAAAGAACAAGAGTATTATAATGTTTATGTGCCCGGCGCTTGCTCTGGTAAGATAACTTTTAAAGGTGAAGCACAAACTCAACAGAATTTTCCAACTTACCCAAGATCAAACAGTTTTAGTAATATAGTATTATACGGTGACAATATAAATAAAATACCAAAAGAGCTTGCTGACGTTGGGCCTACAGAAGAAATATACGGAAGTGAAACTTTGCTTTACCCTAGAGTAGTTACTAAATATATAGTAGACATTACCAATGTAACACCTTATAAGCCTGTTTTAGCAACTACTGAATCTTCTCAAGTAAGAGAGTTAAACGAATTTACTGTAACCTCTATAATGTCTTTTAACGATTTAGGAGTTTGGACTTCAGATAGAAGTAAAAAACCAGCAGACTCTTCCTATCCTCATGATGGAACAGATTATGTAGACCCATTATATTTAGAAGGCTCTCACAATCCTTTTGTAGCTCAGTTATCAACAAATTTTTTAGTAGGTTTTGCGCCTACTGATCAAGAAGCAGTTCCACCTAGTTTTTCTAAAAATTTAAACGTATTTGAAACAGATCCAGTTACATCTAAAATAGATATATATTGGGAGTCTAGTTCTTCAGATAGAATAAGTGTTTTAAATGATGAGATAAAAACAGATACAGCAGGTCAACCATCAGGAATAAGTGAACCTAACTTAGCTATGTTAGAATCTTTAACTCCAGGTGTTAGCTCTTGGATTTCAGACCCCTTTGAAGTGATCGATGGAACAGGAATTGTTGTACCTGACGCAACTGCTACCATGACAGTTACTAATGGTAATAATGCTGCTGTTTCTATGTTTGAGATACTTAAGCCAGATCCTCTAGGACAGGAGTATAGAATAAGGTATAATCCTACAGATGCTAATATATATTATGGAGCTGACTCAAGCGTTAGGACTTTTAACTTTAACATAACAGGAACTGCGACATCTGGAGAAAGTAACACAAGTACTCACCAAATGTTATTAAGTAACGTAGAACCAACTTTTACTGTGCCTAATAATGGCGTTGGCTTAAAAGAATATTTACACATAGGTGAAACTGGTTTTCCTTCAGGTGAAGGATCTCTTAGTAGTCCATTTCCTATATTTACATTTAACCCATCTGCTAGCAATCCTCAACCAGGATCTTCATTAGGAACTGTCAATAAAATCACTGAAATATTTAATGGAAGTGGAAGCACGAATACAAATACAACAAGCGCAGAAACAGATATAAAAAAATCAGGTACAGTAAATTCACAAATCTTATTTGAAATAGATAACACATCGTCTAATATTGAGTTTAAGGTTAATAGTGATACCGCAACTGTTTCAAACTTAAAGAACGCAAATGATGGTAATGGACCTGGTATATTTCTTTTTAAAGTATATGTCCAAGATGCAGGTTTAATAGGCGCTCAAACTTTTTATTCTGGATATTTTGAAGTACAATAATTATGGCAACTAGATTAAACGTTAAATATTATAATTCTTTTTGGTTAAAAAAGACTATATATGTTGGTCATTTAGATGAAACTGATCCCAATAACAGAGGAGGACTTGGGTCTGCTTTTCCTGGTTTACCATGGACACCAGATCAAGGCTCTGCAGGTTTTCCTGTGTTTCCTTCTGGTGCTGGTGACTCTGAAAATAGCGTTTATGACGAGGTAGAAAACTGGTTTATTGAAGAATCTAGGTATCAAGGTGGTTATAACAACGTATCTACTGACTATGGTGCTAAAGCATATTTAAAAGAAGATAATAATGCTCAAGAATATAGACCTAATGCTTTGATATATTCAGGCGTTTATAATTCTAGAACTGGATTAAATGATACTAACGTTTTTTCTGTAGGAGAGGCAATAACAAAATCTGCTGACCCTCATAAAGGTAGTATACAAAAGCTATATGCTGAAGATACTAACTTAATAATATTTCAAGAAGATAAAGTTAATAGAGCTTTAATAGATAAAGATCAAATATATACATCTGAAGGCGGTACACAGACACTTCCACAAGGAACTGTAATTGGTCAAATAATTCCTTATAGAGGAGAGTTTGGTATAAGTAAAAGCCCAGAATCATTTGCTGTTTACGGCTTTAGAAAATACTTTGCAGATAAAGACAGAGGTTCTATACTTAGATTATCTCACGATGGCATGACAGAAATATCAGAATATGGTATGTCTAACTTTTTTAGAGATCAATTAAAAAACATAAGCGAGCTTCAACAACCTATTGATATTAAAAAGACTTCTAATGGAGATAAATCTTCACCAAGTAATCCACCTGTTTTTCCAGATCCTAAGTATATAGAATTGCAAACTTCTCCAAATTTAGATATTGAAACAGGTTCTATGCTAATAGTTAATGGACTTGAATACTCTATATATGTAACAGCCACTGAAGCCAATAATGTTTATTTAACAACTCATTTTCCTGGAGAAATAAACGATGGTGACGAAGTTATTTTTAGATCTTTTAAGAAAGATAAAATACAAGGAGCTTGGGACATATATGATAGAAACTACATAGTGTCAATACAACAAGAGTCTCAAGAAGACTACCACACCTTGAGTTTTGATGAAGGTGTTTTAGGTTGGCCAACCTTCTATAGCTATAGACCAGGTGAAATGTTTAGTTTAAAAAATACTTTTTTCACAACAAAGTCTGGTGAAATATACCAGCATTATTTTGAAGGATCATCAAACAATAGAAATGTTTTCTATGGAGCTCCTCCAGCTAAATCTTCTATCACTTTTGTTTTTAATCCTCAGCCAAATGTAAATAAAAACTTTTTAACTCTAGGCTATGAAGGAAGTAATGGTTGGCAAGGTGAAAGTTTTATATCTGACATTAGAGGACTTCAAGAAGTTCCTAGCAACTATGTAAACCCTAATATTAACCTACCATCATATGTAAATTACAATGATAGTAGTGTAATAGTAAATAGTTACTATGAAGGTGCTTATGATAGTGCCGGTAATGAATATCCAGCGGCTTTAACAGAGCCAATATATAGAGCTGGTTTTAAATTAAAAGAAGGTAAGTATGTTGCTAATTTAAAAAGCAATAGCCAAGTAAGAGCAGGCGAAGTTGTATTTGGCCCAGATTCTTACGGAGGTTACCCAACTAGTGGAATAAAAGGATTTATAGCAACAGTTAAATTATCAACTGATTCAAGTACTGATCCAGGCGGGCAAAAACAAATATTTGCAGTGTCTTCAAATCAAGTACAATCATCTAATTAAATTAAATTGAATATACGTAGACTTACAGATAAAGACTGGGATACGTTAGTATCTTGGTGGGACAACTGGCCTAAATGGAAAGCGCCAGTAAAAGACTTTTTACCAGAAAATGGTAATGGAGGTTTAATAGTAGAAATAAATGACATACCAGTAGTAGCTGGATTTATTTATTTAACTAATTCTAAGACAGCTTTGTTAGAATGGATAGTATCTAATCCAAAGTATAGAGAAAGTGACAGAAAAGCAGCTATAGAGCTTCTTATAACTGGTGCTGAAAACTTAGTTAAATCTCTTGATTATAAATATTTATTTGCAGTAATGCAACATAAAGGACTAATACAAACACATGAAAAACTAGGGTGGAAGGCTGATACTAAACACTCTTACGAATTAACAAAAGTATTGTAATATGGCAGTAGCAACAACACTAGCAATAGGAGCGGCAGTAGGTGGTATCACCAGCATGGTAGGAGCTCAAGTGCAAAAAAACGAAGCTAAAAAGCAAATGGAAGCAGAAGCAGCGAAAGCTAACGATGCTAAAACTGCTTTAGAAGAATTAGAAAAGAACAGGCAAGAAGTTATTAACCCTTATGAAAATATGGCTAATGAGTTTGAAAATTTAGGCGTCGCTACTCAAGCTTCTAAGTTTCAAGCTGAAGAGGCTGACATTGCTTTAGCTAATACTCTTGATACTATTATGCAAACTGGTGGTGGTTCAGGTGGTGCAACAGCCTTAGCAAGAGCTGCTTTAGAATCAAAACGTGGTATTTCTGCTGATATACAAAAACAAGAAAAAGCTAATAACGATGCTAGAGCTGAAGGAGCTAATCAAGTACAACAACTCAAAGCTCAAGGTGAAGCTTATAAATTTGAAACTCAAGAAGCTAGAGATGTTACTGAAATGGATAGGCTTCAATCAGAACAATTTAATGCTGAAAACAGAGAAATGATGGCTCGTAATGCTAAAATGGCAGCTAATCAAGAGATGATAGGTGCAGTTGGTAGTATGGCATCGAGCTTAACTGGTCCCGACATGTTGACTGGAAAAAAAGGTAAATTATTCGGGTAAAATATAAATTATGGCAAAAGTACAAAACTACGGTAGAGCATTAGGTAGAGGTGGTGCAGCTTCAAAAAGCACGGGTGCATATGCTAACCCTCAACAAGTAACTAATCAACAGTTCGCTGACTATATAGCTAAACAAAAAAGTGTTTCTCAAATTATGAGAGAAAATACTGCTGCATTAATAGCTAAAAACGAACTTGAAAGAGCTAAGCAAGAACAATTGTTCGCTAAACAAAACACAGAACAAAGAGCTATGTATGATAAAGTAGCTGGTATTAAAGAAACTGGTTACGGTACTTTTGATCAAAACATGAATGACTTTTTTGGTGATCAAACAGAAAAGTATTTTAAAATTAAACAAGGTATACAAGACGGTACTATATCTCAAATGGAAGGTAATAGAACATTGTCTTATTTAAATAATCAAGTAGTTGAATTTAAAGATTCTGTTGTTCCTATAATGGCTCAAGTTAAACAACTACAAGAAGCTTTAAAAATACCGCCTGGACAGCCTGGCGCTATAAGTTCAAGAGTACCTACTGCTCAGCAAGAAGTTTTATTAGCTTTATCACAAGGTGGTAATGTAAAAATAGTTGACGATAATGGTCAGCTATGTTTATTTAAACCTGGTGAAGGAGATGAAGAAGCTGCTATGATTAACATAAATGAATTGTTAAATTTAGAGAGTAATGGTAAAGAATATTTTAAAACAGTTCCTGATATATCTGAATCTTTAAAAGGTGTTTATGATAACACTGTAAAGCCTGGCGGCAAGGACAATGCAGACTTAGTAATGTTTGAAACAAAAAGAATAGGTGATCAAGAGGCTACTGTTAAGTTTATGACACCTGAACAAAGAGCTAAAGCTGCTGAATCAATGGTTGCTTCTAATCAATTTAAAGGCATCTTAGATGATGAAGAACGTATGCAGAGCATTTGGGCTGATATGATGGGTAAAGACACAGACTGGATGGATGTTGAAGGAGCTACAGCTGAAGAGACAGAAGCTAATATTAAAAAGCAAAGAGATGAAGCTGCTAAATGGATGGCTAATAAATCTATAGAGGATAATGCTGCAGCTGATGGTATTAAAATGATACAATCTACTAGAAAGTACAAAGCACCTGGATCAGGTAAAGCAACTAAGTCAAGTTTAACAGATCAAGCTAGAGAACAAAGATACAATGTATATGCTGAAAAATCAAACGAGCTGGTCGGTAATCCTGACAAAATAGCAGCTGCTTTAACTGAGGTAAATCCAGTTGGCAAAACATACAGTGTGGTTGATGAAGGCTATGTAGTTGATATGATGAATGAAGAGGATTTTGACAAATATAACGACTTAGACACTAAAGAAGAAAAAACTAAGTTTGCTAACAAGTTAGCTAAAGATAATAAAATAGTTATAGGTTCTATAATTGATGAGCAAGGCGATACAATACCAGGAACTAATACTGCTGAAGGTATAAGAGCTGCTTTGGCTGATGAAGGTGGTATAAACTTAGATCAACAAACCATATATTCTCAAAGGAGATCTCAAGCTGCAGAGCAAGCTTATAAATCAGTAGATCCAAAGCCTAGTTCTGATCAACAATTTTTTAACTATAAAGGAAGAAGATATTTAAACCCTGATTATCAAGGTGTAAACGCGAACGCGCCGTCTAAATCTTTCAAAAATCAAGGAAAACCTGGTCAAGCTGGACAACCTACTCAACAAGGTGGAGGTACTGTAACTAATCCATAATAAAATTTTATGCCAAAATATACAATGCGAGATTCCACAGGTCAACTGTGGCACGATATAGATGATAATAATTTTTCTGATTTTATGTCTACATATCCAGACGCTGTTATAGTAGAAAAAATAGAAGATGAAACAGGCGATGGGCAAGAAGTAAGTACTACAGATAAGCTTATACCTGAAGATCCAGTTATAGAAGAAGTTGTTGAAATTAGTCCAGACGACAAGTATAGAGATAGAATTAAAAATAAGCTTTCTGGATATGATCCTAATAAAGCTTTATTAATAGAGTCTTTTGATCATCTACCTACTGAAGTTAGGATGAAACTTAAAGATTCAGATTTTGAATTAGGTAAATCTGGAGAGTGGGATAATATAAGTGTTGAAGGTAAAAAAATTTTAGCAGGAGACAAACCTTTTAATGAATTTTTAAACGCTCAGAAAGAAGTTGGTTTTAACACAGAGGCTGGTGGAATAGCTAGTTATAGAAATTTTGACGAAAGCTCTACATATGATAATAAATTAGGGCAGTATAATAAAGATTTATATAATGCTTTATCTAACGTTAAACAAGGAGAAATACCTACTAGTGTATTAGACGGAGATCTTGGAGCTAAAATAGTAGGCCACGAAGAAGAGCAAGTTTATGGCACTCTAAATAACCTATATGGTGATTATGGTTTTACTTTTGAAGAAACAGGTATTGGAGACAATATAAAAGTGTATGCGCCTAATGGTCAGGCAACTGAAATATCTTTAGATAATTGGACTAACGTAGGTGATAAAGAACAAGCAGCAAAATTAAAAAGTTTTTTAGATTTAAATAAAGGCAACTATAATCCTACTAGTATTAAGAAAATGGCTACTATAGCTAATGGAGATCTAGATGTAGCTGCAATGGAAAAAATTGCTAAAGACGAAAAAGGAGAGGGTGACTGGGACTGGGTTACTAATATTTTTAAAGAAGAAAAAGTTTCTGATGATATAGTAAAAAACTTTGATGCAATTTATGATGCTGACATTGTAAAAGAAGAAACACAAAAACTAAATAACCAGCTAATAGACGTAAACAAGCAGTATTCACAAAATCAAGCTGCGTTTAATACTTATAAATTAGATTTACAAAACTTACAAAACGAAATAAAACAAGGTAATTTATCTAACGAAGAAATTGCACAAAGAAAAGCTTTATTAGTTAAAACAGAACAAGATATATTAGCTACTGACAAAAGATTAAGTGGCATGTACAGTAGTCAAATACAACCTTTACAAGCACAACTACAAATAGTAAATGCTAAAAAATACGTAGTAGAAGCTGAAAAAGGTAATATAGCTGGTATAACAGCAAACACTATACTAGGCGTTGGGGATAAAATAACATCTTACTTTAATGGAGGTATGCTAGCTTTAAAAGAAGATGACATTGAAAAATATTGGAGTGAAGATCCTGAGCAAGGTAAAAAAGCTTTAGCAAGAGAAGCTGAAATGGCTATATCTAAAATGACTGAAAAGTATGGAGCTGACGTAACTAATGAATATGAACAAGAGTTTAATTCTACTGTTGCTGGCGGTGTGTATACTTCTATGGTCGAAATGGGTAGCATGATGTTAGCCGCTGGTTTAACAGGCACTGGAGCTGTTGGTTATGGAGCTTTAATGGGATTATCTATAGCTGGCGGTGAGATGGAAGAGATGATGGGTGAAGACTTTGAAGGGTTATCAATGAAAGAAAGGTTTGGTTTAGCTACGACAATAGGTGTTGTTAATGGTGCTATAGAAGGTGCTGGTGGTTATTTTGGAGGTATGATAGGTGGTATGGGAGCTAAAGGAGTTAGTTCAGTTGTTAGAAAAGGTGTGTTAGGTAAAGTAATGAGCAAGCTAGCTGGCAAACAAGTTTCTAAAGCCGCCATTAAAAAAGCTACTAATGAAATAATAGAAGAAGGATTAGAAACAGGTGTATACGCTTTAACTAAGGCTGGTTTAAAAGCTGGTAGCGCTGAAGCTGTAACTGAAGCAGCGCAAGAAATAGCTACTATGTCTATTAAGTCTGGTGTTAATTCTTGGAAAGAAAAAGAAGTGTTTGATAAAATGGCTACTGAAATAACTATGTCAAACGTGGTTAGAGCAGGAGCTATGGGATTTTTAGCAGGTGGACCTATTGGAACTATATCTGCAGGTTATAGAGCTAGTAAAGCTAAAGCAATGGATAAAATATCTGATAGCCAATATAGAATGGCTAAAGGCTTTACACTTAATAAAGGTTTTCAAGAAGGTTATTCTCAGCATTTGCAATTGAAAGTAATGGACCCTAATGATCCTATGACTCAAGAGCAAGCTAATACAATACTTAGAGATTTGAAACAAGACGGGGCCATGATGAGAGATATAGATGGCATGAGTCTGACTATTGAAGGAGAGAAAAAAGCTTTCACTTTATTACAAAGAAAACAAAAACTACAACAGCAAGTAGATAAAGCGGCTGATAAAGCTATTGTAAAAAAACAAAGAGAAGATATAACTCAAATAAATGAACAGTTAGAAGCTATTAGTTTGCAGTACAATTTTGAATCAGCATTTGAGGCTGGTTTAGAACAAGCTAGAGAAACAACTGAAGCTTCTGGTAAAACTTTTACAGAGTTTAATTCATCTAAAGAGTTTGAAGCTAAGATGAAAGAGCTAGGAGAACAAGATGATGCTGGTTTTAAAGGAACTTCTGGTTACATAGACAATAGTGGTAATATATATATAAATAGAGAAGCTGCTAAAAACCTTAGAGACATTTCAGTTGGTCAGCACGAGTTACTTCACGGTGTTGTAGGTAAACAACTAGGAAGCGTAGCTCCTGAAACTGTACAAGGATTTAAAAATTCTTTAACAAGCAAAGAATTACAGGTAGTAGAGAAAAGATTAAAAGATGATTATGGAGTTACTAGTGTAGAAGATGCTAATGCAGAAGAATATTTTAACGCTTTAGTAGACGGAGTTGTCAAAGGGGATATTAAATATGATGAAAATGTATTTACTAAAATAGGTAATTTTATAGTTGAAAACGTATTAAGACCTATGGGATTTTCTAATGCTCAGCTAGGTTTTAAAGATGGTAGACAAGTTTATAACTTTGTTAAAGACTATGCTAAGCAATCAAGACGTATAGCACAAGGACAACAAGAAGGATTTGAGGGTGAAGTAGGAGACATAGTAGCAAAGGGTACTGAAGGTAGAACTACTGGAGCTAAAAGTGCTCAAAAAATTTCTGACTCTTATAAAAAAATTGATGAGTTTTCAAAAAATCCAGACTTTGATATAGACTCTGAGTTTGACACTAAAAGATTATTAAAAGAAGCTGGAGGCATTATAGAGTCAACAACATCTAGGCTTTATGACGGAACTGCTCAAATGAACAAAGAGGGTGTTTCAAGAGAAGATTTTAAAAGAGATTTAGAAGCGTTGTTTACCGAGATATACAAGGGGTACGACGAAGACATGGATGTAAACATGCAAGGTGCTGGTAGACAAACTAGTAATCTATTTAATTTAAGAGCAAATAAATTAGCTACAGATACCTTTAAACAAACTAGCAACGAAGTAAGAGCTGACCAAAGCACCTTACAAATAGCAGCTGAAGAAGACACTTCCAAAGACACTAGAACTGATAGAGAAATAAGACAAGCGGAAAGAAAAGGAGTTAAGGTTAGAGAGAAGTTACCTAAAGTTTATGATGTAGATACAGTGGTTAAGTCTATAAGAGACAAAGCAAAAGGAAAAAGTTTTAAAGGTAAAAACATAAAGCAATTAAAAGGTTTTGCTTTACGTGAAGTAGTTGACATGATAGCTAGAGATGATAAAGATCTTGCAGATTCTATGTTTAGAAAGTTAGAGAAAAACTCTGACCTTAATAAACCAGAAATGTTTGCTATACAGAACTTTATAAATTCTAATATTGATATGGCTAAAGGTTCTTTACTTGAAGGTTATACTTCAAAATTTAAATCTTCAGGAGTAGTAAATAAATTATTAGAAAAGTTTTATAATAAACGTAGTGTAAGAGCTAAGACAGGACCAGGTTTAAATATTCAAATAAAAAAACCTAATATATCAGATGTTGAATTTAAAGAGGCTTTTGGAATTACAGGTAAAGATCAAGCTAACTGGAATCAAAAAGTAGCAGCAAGTAAAGGTGGTGTAAGTGACATATTAAAAGGCTTTGTTAGAAATTTTGATCAAGTAATATCTAGTCAAGAGATTAGAGAGCAAAAGATTATTGATGGAGATGCAGAGTCTGCAAGTGAATTAGCAGAGGCTATACCTCAAGGATTCTTTTCTAAATCTTCAGATGCTAACCAAGGTAAAAGTTTTGATGAAATACTAAACGATATATATGGTATTGAAAAAATTGATAATAAACAAAAAGCTCAAATACTAAGTGATGCTTTAAGAGTTAAATTATTTGAAAATCCAGAAGAAACTATAGGAGATATAATAAAAGCAGTAGCTAATGGATTAGAAATAAAAGAAGGTTTTGCTTATGAACAAGTTTTATATGATGTTATAAACGATGCTGTAGCTCAATATGATATACCTGGCTTGCAATTATCAGCAGGTCCTACTGAAGTTGGAGGTGCAGCAGATATAGTATTAACTTATTATGGACAAGAAATAGGTATAGAAGCTAAAAAAGGCAATGCTAGATTTGGAAGTGTTACTGCTAAATACGATGAAGACGGTAATTTAATTATTAAAAAAGACTATACTTTTAACAAATTGTTAAATAAAATGTTAAAAGATGCTAAGCCTGAAATAGATGCTTATGTAAAAGAAGCGAATATAATTGGCAAAAGATTATTTGGCAAAAAATATATTCCTATAAAATACATTACTGATGCAATACCTCAAGAAGTCTACAATGAATTACAAATTAGAGGATTTCAAAAACGTATAACTCAAAACGCGAAAGTAGATACTAATTTTGTTTCAGAATTATATTGGGCTAAACAGAATGGAACTTCTTATATTCAAATACAAGGACTAGGAACTTATTATTTAACAGATCCTTCAAATACTAATCTTGAGAATCCATTAAATTTAGATGTTCCACCTTTTACTGCTGATTTAATATTGTCATTTGCAACTGGATCTAACACAGCTAACAATCCAGCAGCATATAACAATAATGATTTAGAAGTTAAAACTAAAAATGCAAAAGGTAATCCACTAAAAAGGGCTTTACCTGGTAGTTCAGGTTTTAGAAGAATATCACTTAGGTTTCAGCCTAGTAAACTAACTGGATTAGAAAAATCATCATTACAGCTAGATCAACCAGCAAGTGTTGCTAAAGCTTTTAGTCAAGCTGATATTAATAATCAAATAACTAAAGAACAAGAAGGAGCTTTTAAAGATAACAAACAAGAAGGTTTTTTTAGCAAAGTAATGGATCCAAATAATACTAATAACTCAGAACTTATTAATGAGTTTAGTAAAATGGATAAGGCTTTAGAATTAGCTAACTCGCTTGATCAACCTGTTAAAAAAATTAGAGTGTTTGATTTTGATGACACATTAGCTACTAGCAGCAACTTGGTTTTTGCTAGTAAAGATGGAGAGACTATAACATTAAATGCAGAAGAGTTTGCTAAAAAAGGAGATAAACTATTGAATGAAGGATACGAGTTTGATTTTACAGATTTTAATACTGTTAGAGATGGAGAGCAAGGCCCTTTATTTGACATAGCTAAAAGAATAAAAGCAGCTAGAGGCAATGAAGATTTATTTGTTTTAACAGCTAGAAATCCTGATGCTCAATCAGCAATATATGAATTTTTAAAATCAAAAGGTCTAGAAATACCATTAGAAAATATAGTAGGATTAGGTAATTCAACTGGAGAAGCTAAAGCACAATGGCTAGTAGGTAAAGCAGCGGAAGGATATAATGATTTTTATTTTGCAGATGACGCGCTTGCTAATGTAAGAGCCGTTAAAGAAAGCATGTCTAAATTAGATGTTAAATCTAAAACTCAATTAGTAAAACAAAATAAAATACAGCCAGGTAAGTTTTCTAAAACTAAATTAGATTTTACTACTGATGAAGTTGGAAATATGAAATCTAGTTTTAACATTAAAGATAAAAATTATGTTGTTAGTTTAGACCCAGTAGATGATCAAGGAGATTATAGATACGAGTTTGAATTAAAAACTAAAACTGGCGCAACTCAAGATATAACAGGAACCGGAGATGCTGTTGCAGTTTTTAGAAAAGTTTACAATGGTTTAGTTAATGCTATAAAACAAAATCCTAATATAAAAAGAGTTGAGTTCAGTGCCACTAAAGCAGAGCCTAGTAGAATTAGTCTTTACACTTCTCTTATGGAAAAACTAGGTAAAGATCTAGGTTGGGAAACAGATATATGGGAAACTACAAATTGGGATGGTACAGGAAGTTTTGATTTTGAAATATCTAAACCTAGAATAAAACAATCTAGTTCGGTTGAAAGAGTATTAAACGTGGTTGATATTAAATCTAAAACTCAAGAGTCAAGAGGTAGATTTAGCAAGCAAATGAGTGATGATTTTAATAGAATCATAGAAGAAACAGAAGGTGTTGGTAGACAAAAAGTATATTCAGAAGCTAGAGCAAAACAAATAGGTAGTCAAAAAGGTAAACGTAAATTCTGGATACCTTACTCTGCTGAAGATATGCTAGGTCTTATATACCCCTTAC
>Ga0181399_1000130_pt1 | contig 25974 bp, 31 predicted proteins | sample 22SPOviralmetaG_FD_130128 | JGI IMG/M metagenome (GOLD analysis project Ga0181399, IMG submission 130128) | Marine viral communities from the oligotrophic San Pedro Time Series (SPOT) site, San Pedro Channel, CA, USA - 22 SPOT_SRF_2011-05-21 | ecosystem: Environmental > Aquatic > Marine > Strait...
ATTCAATCTACGTATACCAACATGCCGTATCTTCGGCCTGTATGGAAGCGTAACACGGAAGAAGAAAGGCTGTTGGGTGTAAGCCTGACAGGTATTATGGACAATGAAATTACTAGCAAACCGTCTGCAAAAACCCTTAACAAGCTTCGTGACGTTGCTGTACAAACAAACAACGAAGTTGCACAGCAGCTTGGAGTTGCTGCATCTGCGGCCATCACTTGTGTCAAGCCTTCGGGTACTGTCTCACAGCTTGTTGATTCTGCCTCTGGCATTCATGCTCGTCATAGCGAATATTATATCCGCACTGTACGGGGCGATAACAAAGACCCGCTGACACAGTTCATGCAGGACGCAGGTATCCCAGCAGAGCCTTGTGTAATGAAGCCAGACAGCACCACAGTGTTCAGCTTCCCAACTAGGTCACCTGACAATGCTGTAACACGTAACGACATGTCTGCGATTGAGCAGCTGGAGTTGTGGAAAACATATGCCCTTGAGTGGTGTGAACACAAGCCATCCGTAACCATTACAGTTCGTGATGAGGAGTGGCTGAAGGTAGGGGCGTGGGTGTTTGATAACTTTGACATCTGCTCTGGCGTATCCTTCCTGCCGCACAGTGACCACACCTATGCACAAGCACCCTATCAGGATTGTGACAAGGCGACATACACAGCTGCGCTGAAAGAGATGCCCAAGAAAATTGACTGGGTAAAGCTTTCTGAATACGAGAAAGAAGACAACACCGCAGGCTCACAGACGCTGGCATGCTCTGGCGACAGCTGCGAAGTAGTGGACTTGACAGCAGCATGATTGAGATATACGGTCAGAAAGATTGTAAGTTTTGTAGGGATGCCAAGGTATTCTGTCGGATGCGGAAGCTTCCCTACAAATACTACACTGTTCGTGAAGACATCACGATAGAAGAGTTCAAGGAAATGTTTCCTGAAGCAAGGACAGTTCCACAAATTGTAGTTGATGGTAAACACATTGGTGGTTACACAGAATTGGAGCATTATATATTATGAATACATTACTTACAGCACTAATTAAAAAACTAGAGGGAGAGATTGCGGTAGCCGAAGCCAACGTAATGGTGTACCTCAATCAGTCCGTAGGCATTGGTGAGCATCCTGATGTTGTTGAAGCAATCGAAACACAGATTGAAAAGATTGCTGCAGCTGACGAAAAGATTGAATCAATTAAGAAGTCTTTCGGTGACTAGAATACAAAGACAATGGGGCTACTACGACATCCTTCTTGAGGGTGACGGGTATCTTGTTAAGGAGCTTACAATCATGCCAGGAAAATACCTGTCTGACCAGAAGCACCAACACAGGAGCGAGGAGTGGCTCGTTGTTTCTGGCTCAATCAAGGCTGAACTACAAAGAGTAGGCGGTAATATTAGAAGCCTTACCCTTGAGGTGGGTGATAAGATTACTATACCTGCAAAAAGCTGGCATCATGTAGGAAACACAGGAGATACACCAGCAAAAGTTATTGAAGTATGGATGGGAGATAAGCTATTGGAAGAAGATATTGAAAGAAGAAGCCCGTGCAAGGCACACCTAGAAACAAGCGTGGATAGTTGTGAGTTACATAATATACATGACATTTGTATACACTGCGGTAGAACAGAGCGTGACATAACGCACTGGCAGGAAATGACACACGAGGAAAAGAAACAAGCCAACCTATTAGCAAAGAAAAGACTCAAGGGTGTTTGGCATAAATAAAAAAGTTCTTGACTTAACCAAATAAATTTACTATAATATAAGATAAGCGGTGGGCAGAGTTCTTCAGTCCTTTCTCTCATCTGTCCACCGCACCCTTATATTGGAGCAGTTATGAAAAGAAGACCAGTTATTTATGTCGGGTATGACGAGCGTGACCATCGAGCCTACGAGGTTCTGGAACACTCCATCCGCAAATACAATACAAAATATGACATCATCCCCCTGCTTGAACCAGAGCTTCGCCGCATTGGTTTATATCGCAGGGCTTCACGTGTGTTTGAACACGAACCAAATCAACGCTATGATGTCTTCGACAACAAACCATTTAGCACAGACTTTACGTTTACTCGCTTCCTTGTTCCTGCCTTAAATCAGTATCAAGGATTGGCATTGTTTATGGATGCCGATATGTTTGTGCGTGGTGACATCGAGGGCATATTCGGTGTGTATGGCAAGAGAACAGAGTTCGCTGTTCAATGTGTCAAGCACAAGTATGAGCCACCCGAAGGAGAAAAGATGGACGGTGTAGCCCAAACCCGCTATCGCAGAAAGAATTGGTCTAGCTTTATGTTATTTAACTGCTCCCATCCTAGTAACAAAAAGCTTACCCTTGATGCAGTCAACCTGCAATCAGGCTCTTGGCTGCACTCTTTTGGGTGGCTTAACGATGACGAGATTGGAGACATACATGAAGAATGGAACTGGCTTGATGGACATTCAAGTGAAAATGTTGAGGCAAAGAATGCTCACTTTACAACAGGCGGTCCATGGTTCAACAGCTGGAAGCCCAAGCGTCTTATTGACGAAGCTTACGCAGAAGAGTGGGAAGCTACTGAAAAAGAAATAACAACACAACTAATACTGGAGAACATGTAATGTATACTTTTGTAACCAGCTTTCCAAAACAATTTGAAAAAGAATACGGCATTCCTATGCTGGAGTCTGTTGTAAATAAATGGAAGCCAAGCGACTTTAAACTGCACGTATACCTTGAGGGATATGATGGTAAGTCTGATGGGCTACCACAAGAAAGCTTTATTACCTATCGCCACATCGAAGACGTAGAGGCACGAAACGATTTTATCAAACGTAACCCAGACAAGAACGGACGCTTTGCAGAAGCCCCGTATAACTACAGGCTGGATGCTGTTCGTTTCTGCAATAAAGTTTACGCATACTCTGACCTAGCCTTTGAGCTTATTGACGAGGAGTATAAGGGTTGGCTGGCGTGGCTTGATGCCGACACTGTAACTAAGAAAAGATTTACCGCAGAAGATGCAGCCAAGATTATGCTTGACGAGGTAGACATGGTACACCTTGGTCGTGTTGATATTGACTATAGTGAGACAGGCTTCACCGCCTGGAACATGGCATATCACAATGCCTGCTCACACATCGTAGACATTCGTGGTGCATACGACACTGACGAAGTATTTGGCTATCGTGAGTGGACTGATTCGTTTGTGTACACACGCCTACTCAAAGTATACGAAGCACACGGGGCTAAAGTACGCAACCTATCAGAGGGAGTGCGTGGTCTAGAGGTGTTTGAAAACTGCATGTTAAACGAACACTTCACGCACAATAAGGGCAACCGTAAGTGGAAAGGTAATCAAGAAGTATCGGCTGATGTTGTTGGTCCAAAGCGTTACAAACAACTAGCAGACATGGTTCGCTTCTACTCTGAAGGCCGTGATACATTTAGCATTGTAGAGACAGGCACATGGAACGGTGGTCGTGCTATTGAGATGGCTCTTGCTGCATTTGAAAATGTAGACACCGTACACTATCGTGGCTTTGATTTGTTTGAAGAGGCCACAGAGAAAACAGATAAAGTAGAACTCAACATTAAAGCACATAATGCAACCGAAGCTGTTGGTCGTAGGCTTGCAGAGTTTACAATTAAGATGCAGGAGCAGGGTAAAAAGTTTACCTATACTTTACACTGCGGCGACACCAAAGAAACTATGGCAGCTAAAAGATTTAATGACGTAGACCTTGCCTATATTGATGGCGGTCATTCATATGATACAGTTAAAAGTGATTACACGTTTTTGAAAAACGTACCAGTTGTTGTGTTTGATGATTACTATTCACACGAAGACAAAGAGTTTCTAGAGAATCCTGATTACAATGGCATCATCCGAACCTTTAAAGAAATTAAGGATACCAATAAGTATGTCTTGCCATCAGATGACCCGACTGCTTTTGGTGGTAAGGTTCATCTTGGTGTAGTTGTTTCTAAAAAAGAAAAAGATTTACCGCAATCCTTTATGCGTGTACCCATCATCGTAAAACCAAAAGACTCCATGCCACAGGATGACATCCATAAAAATATTATTTATAACGCAGAAAAAATCAATGACTTTGATTGGGTAAGACAATACAAAACAAATAACAAGCACGCCATTATTGCTTCGGGTGGGCAGCTTGATATGGATAAGATTAAAGAGGTTCAAGAAAAATACGATGCAGAAGTATGGTGTGTTAAGCACTCATATCCCCGCCTTCTTGAGGCAGGCATCAAGCCTACTGCTTGTGTTATCCTTGACCCACGCCCTGTAGATGGTGTAAGCACACATGGCGTAAAGCGCAAAGACCTGTTTAAAAATGTTGACCCTAGCACATTGTTTGTAATTGCCAGCATGACCGACATCTCTGCGGTAGATTACATTATGTCTAAGACAGATAACATCAAAGGTTTCCACGCTTTTACAGATGCAGTACGTGATACGGAAAGAGATGACAAGTTTGTAGTTAATCCTAAACTTCCTATCCCTGCAGGCACAGTGTTTATTTCTGGTGGCACAGCGTCAGCAACACGGACTATCGGCCTACTTGAAACACTTGGCTATCGCAACATACATATGTTTGGATTTGATTCTAGCGTGCCAGAAGATATGGTTGATAAAGATGCCAAGGATGAGATGGATAATCCAAAGTATTTACACGTAGAAACAGGTGGCTTTAAGTTCTGGACAACAGGAGAGCTACTAGCCCTTGCCCAAGACCTTGAGAAAATGTTTGAGCGAAAAGACCTAGCAGTAAATATAAACTTCTATGGCGACAATACGCTTGCCGCCCAAGTCTTTGACCAGTCATATTACAATCAAGAATTTAAAACCTTTGAGGAATTTATTAATGACGGGGCAGCTTAAAGAACGTCAAGAAAAGTTTTGCCAAGCATATCTTATTAGTAGAAATGCAACCTCTGCTGCAAAAGAAGCAGGGTATAGTGAACGCTCTGCATACAATCAAGGATATGAACTTTTAAAAAGACCTGAAATACAGCGAAGGCTTGAAGAGCTTGAAGAAGAATACAGCACTGATGTAGATGTTGTATCAGAACTTGAGAAACAATATGAGCAAGCTAAAACAAATGGCAATGGACAGACCGCACTTAAAGCCCTTGAGTTGCTATCTCGTGTAAGGGGTAACAATGCAGAGGACGAAGGACCGCAGGATGTAGCAGGTCTTGAAGGAAAGATATGCGCATCAATGCAGATTATAGGTAAAGAAAAAATGTACGAACTATTTATGTCTACATGGCCTGAAGATTTTGAGGACGAAGAGGATGAAGCTACCCCCGATGAATAAGTTTGCAGAAAGAACGGCACTTGTTACTGGCGTAACAGGACAGGACGGTGGATATCTTGCAGAGCTACTGCTTGACAAGGGCTACATTGTGCATGGCATGCGGCGGCGTGTATCCTCCGAACCCTCAAGGCGCATTGCACACTTGGTTGACCACTCTAACTTTCATTTACACTATGGTGATTTGACCGATGTAGGTAGCCTGATGCAGCTGTTCGACACCCATTTATTTGACGAAGTTTACAACCTTGCAGCCCAGTCTCACGTGCGTGTGTCGTTTGATGTCCCAGAATACACTGCTAACGTGGACGCTATGGGTGTTTTAAGGCTCTTAGAGTGTATTCGTACACTTGGCTTAACCGAACACACCAAATTTTATCAAGCGTCTACGTCAGAGCTATATGGTAAGGTTCTTGAAACACCCCAATCAGAGACTACGCCCTTCTATCCACGCAGCCCCTATGGGGTAGCCAAACAGTTTGCATTCTGGACTGTAAAAAACTATCGTGAAGCATACGGTATGCACGCATCCAACGGCATTCTATTCAATCACGAATCACCGTGGCGGGGCAAAGAGTTTGTTACACAGAAGATTGTACAGGGTATAGCTGATATTGCACGTGGCAAACTGCCGCACATAGAGCTAGGCAATCTAGATGCAGAACGAGACTGGGGACACGCCAAAGATTATGTCGAAGGTATGTACTTAATGACACAGCAGCCGCAAGGTGATGACTATGTGCTTTCCACAGGTGAGCTACATTCTGTTCGTGAGCTTGTTGAAAGGTGTTTCTCTCTAGTGGATATGCGTATTAAGTGGGAGGGTGAACCTGGCCCCGATGAAACAGCTGTAGATGAAAACGGAAACACAGTAATAAAAATAAACCCAGACTTCTACCGCCCAGCAGAGGTTGACCTGTTATTAGGTAACTCTCTGAAGGCACGTGAAGTTCTGGGTTGGAAGCCTAAGTATACGTTTGATTCTATGATTGACGAGATGATGGACGCTGCACTTACTTCTTAGCAAAGCCAAAGTATGCAGCAACCACGGCAGACAGTGAACCATACATCATCATAAGGATTGCCTCTGCTGATTCAAAGCGTGCAGGTGCTGCAAGCACAGCCACGGTGCTGATAACCATCATGCCAAGACAAGCCCACGCCATATAGCGGCGGTTTTTTTGATACGCTGATTTATCTACAATATTATTATCTTCCATTGTCTTCTCCTATTGAAGTGGGTTAGCCAGTGCGTCCATGCCACGCCACAAATCTTCAACTTCTTTTTGTAGCCTACCTATGCTCTGAACCTTCTCTGCCGCTTGGTTTACCTTAAGCACCGACTCTGCCATTGTAGTTTCCATATTGGACACCTTATCACGCAGGTCAAGAAGCTGTTGTTGGTTCTTCATAATGCTGTCTAGGTTTGCCCCTAGTTCAATCAACTTATCAGACGCATCAGGCAACGCCTGCACAGCCGACTCTACCTTTTCTATACGACCATAGAACTCTGCCACTGCCCAGATACCACCAGCCATAGTCGTGGCAATAGACAGCACAACAGCAATCCACATACCCTTGAGGTTAACCCCACCTATTTTTAATTCTGTATCTTCAAGTGCCATTAGTTTAAGCTTTCCTGTTCGTCATAAATTGTTTGTCCCATGCCCATTACCTCTTCCATGCTAACTGTTACATTGTTATATGTAAAAAAGTTATGGAAAGAATGTGTAAAACCAGTAGTTGACCAAGCAAATTTTATAGCTTCATTTGCAGAATCATATGTGGCAACAGCATCAGACATGTTTATTGCGTATTGTTCTGCATTATTATCAACAGCATCAGTAATATCTTCTATTCTTGAAGCGGCAAGAAAAGCGGCTGCATCAACAGCAATCTCTTCAATGTCACCTAAAGAATCATTGTATACATTAACGTCCTGTTGCTCTAAAGTTACATCATTCTCCTGAATAAAATCTTGTAAGCCCTCTTGAGAAGCGATATCACTCTGGTCTGTTTTTTCTGCCTTGTCTGCTACCTCTACGGCTACTGCAATAACTGCAGTGGCATCTACAAAAGTATCAATAGCAACCTCTAGCTTTACCATAGTTTCTTCATACTGGTTTTCAAGCATCATCTGTGTGTTATAGTATATCTGCTGTGACACATCCGATACAGAATCGTTATATGCCTGAACATCGCCAGGTGTAATAAAGGCAGGCAATACAGTGCCATCAGGAGCAACCTTACCCTCTACCGCATAGTAAGCAAGACCACCCACAGCATTACGACCCTGCTGTATTTTACCCGCAATAATTTTACTAGCCGCAACTAGCCTATCTATTTCAGTCTCTGCGTGTGCTTGTCCTAAAGCGCTCACTAATAGACAAGCTGCTATCAGTATCTTCTTCATTCGACTCCTCTCCCCCTATGTTAAGAATTGTATCGTAGTGCTTCTTACGCTTCTTGTAGTCTGGTATAAATTTCTTTGGATTTCTTTTCATTGTCATGTAGGCTGCTCGCCCTACTATTAACTTTCCGTTGATGCTTAGTGGGCAAGGTGTCCCACTATCAAACATAGAAACCCATATGGTTTTTTTCTGGCACATTAATGCTACAGCTGCAATGTTCATGCCTAAATCTTTTAATATCTTAGCGTCTCTCCGCCTATTACATTCCAAATCTTGTTTATAACCGCCAGCAGACAAGCCAAATACGTTGACCTGTACGCCTGCACTACGCCCTGCAAGACACGTATCCTGCCCATTAGACATATAAGACGGGGCAATAGCAGACGGTGGCGGCGTTACCCTGGATGCTGCTCCTGCACCATTATAGTTATTAGTTGTTGCTGGATTGTTGCTACTGACCGTGCTATTAGTATTTACTGTGCTAGTGTTTAGGTCGCCTGTCTGGTCATTTGATTGTGCATGTACAAGACCTGGCATAAATGCCAAGACAAAGAGAGCTAGTGCTGTTGCCCTTGCATTACTTTGTAATACCCTTAAACTTCTCATATGTTCTCATCCCACCTAGACCTAACATGCCTAGCAATACAGTCATTAAGCTTTCCATATCAAACTGTGGAAGTTCTGGTATGTCTGCCCCAATCCATGCCGCCACAAATAATGTGATAGGCACACCCACAAAATGCCAAGCCATAGCGACACCACATGTCCACCCAATAAAGGGTCGCCAGCCTGCTACAAATATACTTCTATGTCCTGCCTCTACCTTGTTAATTTCTAGCTGTGCTAGGTTAGCCTTGGTAGCGGCCTTAATCATCTCTGCCTCTAACTCTTGCTTTGCCTTTGCTGCAGCATTCTTGTCAGGAACAAGGCGGTCAATCACCTTACCTGCTGACGGTAACAATGCACTTACAATACTGCTAATCATATTTTACAATCCCTTTGTGTAGTTCTTCCCATCATATCGAAGCACAGAGCCACGTTTTCTATTTGAATAACTGCAGTGAATCCACCCTGACGTAGGCTCACCATCTTTATAAAACTCTAGTATCAGCTGGTCAAAGTCTAGATTGTCTCTAATCCACTCTGCCACAACCTTATTGTCTACACCCAGCACCTCAAAATCTGCTGCCTCACCCTTTGCATGTTGACTCTTCTCGCTGCTGCCAATGGCAACACACAACTCTGGTGAACGATAGCCGCTGTTAATAGTAATAGGGCGACCAAAGTGTTCACGTACTGGTTGCAGTATATTATCGCACAACATATGCAGGTTATACAAGTCCTCTGGCTGCGGCTCGTTAAAAATATCTAGACGCAATGCAGTCTGACTCTTGGTCATTTCACCCAATGAAAAGTTTTTACTTATTTGCATTATTCATCCTCTTCAACAGGCTCTATTTCTTTTAACTTCATGCCAAGAAGTTCATTGTAAATATTTACCATATCCTGCCAAGGCATATCAGTTCTATTTAAGTTGCTAACAACATCTTGTCTTTTATAAGTATAAGGAACAAATTCATTACGCATTGCCTCTCTTATATATAACTCTTCATCAGCAGTAATCTCTCTTGTATTATCTCGTGACAAACCAAAGCCAAACTCTTTTTCAAAATCCTCCCCTAGAATAGCCTGATAATCCTCAATCAAACTTTGTAGTTGTTGCTGACCGTCAAGAGCCAACATCTGTGAATTTTTATATCTCTTAATAATATTTTCTTGCTCATCTAATAAGTTAGGGTCAGAAAGATACTGTGTCATTGCTTTATTTGAAAGTTTAATATCACCAATAACAGGAGAAATAGCAAATGGAATACTAGCAGTAACATCTAACTTCTTACTGCTTAATCCAATTGCAGCAGGCCACCACACTTCTCCTTCAGAAAAAGCATAGCCACCTTTTTTTCTTTCCATTCCTTCACCAAATTTTTCACGGCTTTTTTCAAACTCATTTCTCTTAACAAAGTAATTTACAGTTCCAGGAGTTACAACATCAATAAGAGGCTCAATAGCTTTTTGAATTTTACCAGTCATTGTTGCTTCTGTATCTAATCTACCTGTATCCATAAGTTTTAAAGCAGCTTCAGTAATCATGGAAGGCATTAAAAAAGAACCAACAGAATTTTCAAGTGTAGCCATTGCCATTTTACTATAATCAGCAGAAGACATTTCTTCTCCACTAAACACACTAGTATGTATGCCTTTAGCTGCCTGCTTAATAAATGAAAACGGGTCAATAGGACCAAGGTTAACATAGTCAGCTGTTACATGTCCACGAGCATCTTTTTCAAGAGGAGAGAAATATATTCTGTCTTGATTAAATTCCCAAGAAGGTACTACAGAATTATTAATTGCTTCTTCTTGTTCACTTGTAATTCCGTTTGCTGCCATAGAATAGGCCATTAAGGAAGACGGAACAATTGCAGCTGCGGTAGTTCCTGCAGCCCTTTTTGCTGCTGCTGCCTGTAATACAGCATCCCCACTTTTCAAATCATCCATTGTATACTTAACTAAATTTTTAGATATACGGCTCATTTCTGCAGGAAAAGATATAAAGTCACCAACAGGCCAGCCACGCATTTTTTTAACAAACTTTGGAACAAGGTCATAGTTAGGCATTAAGTCACGAGTTCGCTGTGCCGCAAGCTCCTCTTGTTGACGCAGTGGTAGCTCATTATACTTCTTACCTATAAACTGGGCATCTACAGGGTCACCTTTTTTTACAGCAGCATTAGACTTTTTAATAACATCCAGTGTTTTTTCAAAGTGTATAATTTTAAACAGGTCATCTTCAGCCTGATAAGTATCTAAAACTTTTTTGTTAGCGCCTTTAAACTTTCTAGTTAGAACACTATTTGTCCATCCTTCTGGGTTGTCTGCAAAAGCTTTATAGTTTTGTCTAATTAAATTAATTGCCAAGCCACTGTTTGCTATGTTAAGCTCAAGGTATCTGCCATATCGTTCTCCAGATTCTTTTGTAGACTTATCAAGAAGTTTTTTTCCAACATCTTTAGCTGCTTGATTTAACTTAGAGGGACTTGCCATACCATTTGCAATCAGCATTACCATGTTACCCATGACGTTACGACCATGTGTCTGTGTGCTGTATGCAGTTTTAGTTGTTTGTGTCAAGGCTTTACTTTTCATAAAAGCTTTACTAAGCCAATTAGTAGGAGTAGCAACCTCTAATCCATCACGCAACATATTCAAATAATTTTCATCTACATATAAATCTTCAAGAGGATTAAGAACCTTTGCATTAAATTGGTTTTTAATACGACCTCTAATTTCTGATGCAGCCTGCGGAGACACACCTGATACTTCATCAAGGAAGGCGGTGTTAGGGCCACGGCCATCTTTACTTACACCATAGCCCCATATCTTAGCAAGTCTGTCTTCGCTTACATTTTTTAAAGCATTAACTCTACCTGTTGCCTTATCTACTGCCGTACCGCCTACACCACTATCAAGAAGATGCTGTCTAACGTCTTTTAAAAATGTTTGTTCTGCATTTAAAACAGACAGGTTAGAAAATGTTTTAGCAAAGTTTGCATATGGGTCATCTATTTCACCCAGTAATTCTTTTACTTGTTTAGGAATATCTTTACGTGCATGACCACTTTTTGTTCTTCCTGTTTTATTATTATAACCAGCAAACGAATCAAATATATTAGCAAGACCTGTATCTTTGTCAGCACGTACCACCCTGCCTAACAACAAATCAATTTCATCATCAGTTAAATCTTTATTAAATTTTTTGATTGCTCTTTTAGCAGATGTAAATACACCATTTTCATCAAGACCTGTTTCATTATACTTTTTATATTTAGACCGTATCTGTTTAGCATACTCTGGGTCTTCAAACAAGCGATATGCTTTTGTCATATACAAATCAAGATTATTTGATATTGTTGTCTTAAGTGTTCCCTTTGTTCCTTGGGTTAGATTAGCAGACAAACCTTTAAGTTCAGTCTTTAATCCTGTAATTAATTCTTTTGTTTGAGGTCGAAGTCCCGTAGCTGCCTTACCATCAAGAACACCCTGTAATCTATTAGTAACTGTCGCCAATTCTTTATCAGATGCGCCTGCATATTCTGAATTAACAGCAGCTTTCAATTGATTAATCCGTCCTTCAGCACGAGCCAGTGCAGCAGGCTCTGCATTCTTTCGTTCAAGTTCAAGAGCCAACATACGGTTATCTGTACCTACACGTGAAGTAACATAAGGCATTAATCTACTGCTAAGATTTGCTGCTTGCTGCACACCAGGAAGACCTTTTAATGCAGTGCCAGTTAAAGCAGCAGCCTTACCAGTCGCTTGTGATACAGCCTTTACTGGTTTTTCAAGTCGAGTTGCTTTTAATATAGGAGCTTTATATACAGCTGCCAAAGACAAAGGAGCAAACAATAAACCAAAACCAAGATTATTAATAGCAGACTGTAGATATTGTTCTGCTTCTGTATCATTAGGGTCTACAGATAAACGCTGTAAAAATTGTGTGGATTCAGGAAAGGCTTCAGTTAAAATATTAACTATATTTTCTTCTGGTTTTTCTACTATAGTTGCTGCACCTGCAAAGGCTGTACCATAGCCACCAGCTGCTGCTAATGCCCTACCTTTTCTGCCAAGCTTTCTAGATGTTTTAGTTGCAAGGCTACGAACACCAGGAGAAAAAGCTTTGGTTGCTCCCATTGTAGCTTTTGCGCCTTTTGTAATACCTGTAAAGGGAATGATATAAGAACCAATTACACCTACAACTTCTTCACCAGTAGCAAGCGCACCCTCTCCATGATAAGGGTCAAAGAAATAACTTGCTGATTCTGCTATAGACGGAGCAACATATTCACCAGCTTGTTCTGCTGCATAGCTAAGACCAGTACTAATTTCTTCTGGTAAAACCATTTCGGCAAACGAACCAATACCACGACCAGCATCACCCAAAGCACGACCAAGTACACGTGTGCCAAAAAAACCAGGCGAAAAATCAGTTACGCCTTTATCTATAGCATCGCTATATTTGTTATTTGCTTCTAAGAAACTTGTTAAAGATATTTCTTTTTTATCTAAGAAAGAAGAAAGGTCTGACTTACTTTTTATTTTACCTTCATCAATAAGCTTTTCTACATCTTTAAATGTATCTTGGAAGTCTCTCGAATATATGCTAAGTGTTTCAGCCACGAGATAACCTTTCTATTATGGTAAGTTTTGTATTACTTGAGGAGTTGCTACACCCTTAAGTCCTGTGTTTTCTGACTCTGATTTATCTACCGTTCTTCCAAGTTCTTCAGGGAACTCTTCTCGTAGAAGTCTTCTAAATATTTGAGATTGTTCATTCTTAATAAGTTCAGAAGAGTCTAGTAATTTACCAGATAAAACCTTATTAGCCACCAGTGTATTTGTTAACTCTCTTAGCTCTGCAATTTTATCTGCATATGGTCCAGTTGCTGTCATTTGACTTTTAAATTCTTCTTCAACAATTTTTTGAAAGTCACTTAAAGAATATCCAGATGCCTTAAACTCTGGAACTGTAACTTCAGGTTTTAAGTCTTCAATCATTTGGCGACCACCCAACAAAGCACGGGCAATAGTAGTTTCTGTTCCTTCTTCTGGTCCTGCTGGGTCAGTAGCAAGCAAAGAAAGACCATACATAAATTTATCTGATGCAGGTATAGCACCAAACTGTTCCGCAGCACCGCTAAAAAACTCGCCGCCCATTTGTTTAGCTCCGTCAATAATACGACTTAACACACCGCCTTGTGGTTGTTCACCTTCATCTGTACCTGCGCCTCCGCCTGCACCCGCAGTATTGCTTGCGGCTTGCACTTGGCTTAATTGATTAGAAGCATTATCAAATATTTTTTGTTGGTCATTAATTTTAGCCTGTATTTGTTTACGCTTTTCTTGGTCTTTTTTGGATAAAGATAAGCCCTGCATTTGAGCATTTAAAGCTTGAATTTGAGACATTGCGTTTGTCATAGCAGACTTTAATGAGGGAGTTCCGCCAACCTGTAGTGATGCAATACCACCGCCTGCTTGGAAGTAACGGCTTCTTGCTCTTTGTTGAGCAGGAGTAAGCTGCGCTGGTCCCATATCAATAATCTCATCGTCCATCATAGATGACCCTTTAGATATTAATTCAGCTGCTCTTGCTGCTCGTTGTTCATCAGATGCTTTGGCTTGCTCTCTTTCTTTACCATAACTTGTTCCATATTCTTTATCAGAAAAATTTTCAATATCTGCAATTTCATCCATTTCATCTTGAGTCATGTCATTGCTAAATTTTGTTTTATTAAATAATTTCTTTAAAAAATTAGAATCACTTTTACCAACAACATTAGGTGGGCCGCCCATAGCAAGTCTAGAAATACCACCACCAGTTTTAGAAGCTTGCTGTGCGCCACCTGCAATCATTGCTGGATTGCCTGTCATAGCACCAGCAACCATCATACCTGCGCCTAAAGCTTTTTGGAATCCAGATTTCTTTTTAATTACTTGTGTTTGCTGTGGTGTCATTAATCCAGCAAGACCACCTACTGCACTAGTAGCACGTTGAGCCGCTAAGAAAGGAGCTTCTTCTTCACGCATAGCTTCACCATATGTAAAGTCTCTACGCTGTTGTTCAAGCTCTCTTTGTCTTGTACCTACATCTGACAGTAGTTGAGTTGCTCCCAGCCTGCGTCCATATATATCTTGCTCTACGCCTAGCTCTTGACCAATTAAGGCTGCACCAGTACCTAACCGTCTGGACAAGTCAGCTTCAGTCATACCCAAAGCTCTTTCTTGCGCTTGCCCTTCAATGTCTGCAAGTGTTTGAGCAAATTCTCCTGCTGCACCACCACGTAAAATATCTGCTCTATCTCCAGTTAATGCACCAACACCTGCACCGCCAGCACCTACACCAATAGTTTTTAGGGCTTGCTGAAGACCACGTTGAGCGGCCTGTGTTTGGGCTGCTGTCATGGGGTCAAGTAATTGTCTCTTAGCAGCAATATCTTCTGCACCAATACCCGCCATTGCTTGTTGACGAAGACCAGCAAGCTCATCAAGTCTTTCCTGCATACCAGCAGGAGCAAGACCAGCAATACCCCGCTGCTGTTCCATTGCCTGTAATTCTTCGGGAGTAAAACCTGCAAATCTTTGACCCACATCATAAGCTTGGAAGGGCTGCTTTGCAGCTTGAATTGCCGTGTCAACTAAAGGCCTAAGTGATTCACCTTCCTTTTTAATACCACGAATAAACTTACCACCCGTAGTAATCTTTTTTGTTTTACCACTAAAAAATCCCATTATGCTAGTCCCTTAATTATATCACTTGCAAGTTTTTTTCCGTTAATCTCATTAGGCTGTTCGGTTGTACCATATGCAGCCTGTCTAATTTCTTCTCGCATCTTATCAAGATTGCGTGTACCCTCATCTACATCACCACCGCCAAGAGCAGCAACTTGGTCTTGGTCAATAATATATTCATCTTTGCTAATTTTAGCACGCTCAATATTACCACCATCTTCAACTCTAAATTCTACATTATCAGACATACCATCACCATCTTCTGCAGTTACCATGCCATTATAGCTTTGGTCAGCATTATCTGTTTGAGGCAAAGCATTATCTAAAGCTTCTGCTCCCGCTTCAGATGAGCCATTACCAAGAGCAGCAACTGTATAAGCATCAACAACATAGTCATCACCGTCTACCATTTTACCGCCTTCATTACGATATACGGGAGCAGACATTTGTGGTGGCATTGGCGCAGGCTGCATAGTTTGTTTAGGCATAGCTTGTGCTGACATAACAGAAATCATATCGGCAAGACGAAAAGCACGAGGCATACCTGTAGCGTCCTCTGTCATGCCCATTCCCTTTAACTGTAATATGTTTGCAAGACCTTCATACATTGTAATATTATACCCTATTTATATCAAATATACCAGCTATCTAGTGGAAATCCACCCACCCAACAGCCGTAGTTGTGTACCCCTTAAACTTACCCACACTAATCGCATAGGCTACATCGCCCTGCCGTGGTCTACCAATATCAGTAATTGTAACCACTGTATATATCTTTGTTGACGGTGTGCTATTCTTGCGCAAATCTTCAGTATCTAATTCACGTGTAAGTTCATTAGCCCAGCGAGTTAAATCTGAATGTAACTCATCAGCAGTAGCTGGTTTATTTAAAGGATACTTAGGATAGTTAGCCATTAGCGTTCACCATCAGGTTGTATAGCTAATCTTACACTACCCCAACGCCACTGACCTGCAGCATCTGCAGATACACGAACAACAGACTGTCTACCTCTAGCACGCATATTTACTTTCTGTGTATTAGCATTAATAGTAAACGGACCTTTCTCTTGGAAGTCATCTGATGGATACCTACGTGTCTTAATAGAAAACTTAATCTGCTCTCCTGTGCTAAATGTATAGTCAGGAATAAGCTTATCGGCAAACATTAGCTGCTTGCCTTCATCAAGGTCAAATTCTGCAGACTCAATAAAAGACGTTAGGGCTTGACCATCTCCTGTGTAAATATCATTAGGCTCGTTATTCCATAATAGCATATCACCTGTAGCAGATGTATAACCAGTTAAAATAGTAGTATCGTATATATTACGGTCTGCATAGGTAGTGGTAATGCCTTCTTCAAACAGCTTTCCATAAACCCATGTTTGTTCCTCATAATTATAAATTACATAAGCATTAGGCTCTAAGCTATCACCACGAGGATAAAGCCAAATAATTTCTTTAAACTCACTGTTAATACCTGCATATGTTTTATCTTTTTGAGTCATGTTAAAGCTATCAAAAAGATGTCGGCGTATTGTGCAGGGCATGGTGTTAACACGACCATCATACATATAGAAGTTGTTGTCGCCCATCCAGTAAGATACGCCATCAATATCTACAGCTGCGTGTGGTCCAATCATACCACAGTTAGAACCAACCTGTGTAAATCTAAATATAAACGGAGTTCCTACAAACTCCTGAATATACATAGCCTTGTCAGTCCAAATGTTAATCGTATTACGTGAACGTATTGCCCCAATAATACGAGAGCCTTCTGTCAAATTAACAGAACCTGCAGTATTTGTAGCTGTTGGCTCCCATACTCTAAAGTTATTTTGGTCAGACCAAGCAACCCTTAGTGGCATAACATTAGAATTAGTTGCACTAGTAGAAGCACCGTAACAAATAATATGACCATCATTAGGTGACACAATAAAACTATTTGCATATGGAGCAGTTTCTACAATACTTGCACGTGCAATAGTATAATTATTTTCAGAAACATCTAGATATGCAATTTTACTTTTACGGCGTAAAGCTAAAAGGTCTTCACCATATGTATCAAGTTTCCACTGTGCGCCTTGGAAAACAATATCAGAAGAAGATGCGGGTATGTTCCAAGCCTGTTGACCACTCCACACACCTGCACCATAACCCAAGCCTTGAATATCATTTGGTTCTTCATTAGGTATTAAAAGATTTATACTGCCATCAGTTCCTTGTCCTGTTGCAGTTCCTGTAGCAGTAGCGTTTGCAGTAATAAAAAAAGCACTTTGTGCGCTTACCGAAGTAATTGCAAATGTTCCATTAACATTTGTTCCCTGAAAGGCTGGAACACCAGTAAATTCAACTCTGTCTCCAACACTAACATTCTGGCTAGGTGTGTAACTCAAGTTAACTTTAACAATATTACTTCCATTAGTAGTATCAAAATTATTAGACACACTAGTTGTAGTAGTAATAGGCGTAGCATCTGTTCTGTCTTCGTTTTGTACTACATATAATTGCGTATTAGTTCCATAGGCTACATATTTACGAGTATTATTATCAGTCCATGTAAGGATATCACGAGCAAAACCAGATATGGTATCGGTAGAAAACTTTGTATAGCCACGTAGGTTTTCTGGTTTACCCTCACGAAAACGCACACGGTTTCCGTCAAACCACTTACCCTCTTCGGCATACTTGGTTGACTCCCTGTGAAATCCAGGAATAAACTTTAAATTAAAAAACTGTGTGTCTGTAGATGCCATATCTATTCAATAAGTTTTGTTTCTATATCGCCTTGCTTTGCAAGCCCTAGTAATTCATCTTGCTGTTCAACCATTCTATTTCTAAATGATTCAACCGCACCTTGAGTACCTCTGGCAGCGTTTGTTTGAGCAACCAAAAGAAGTGGCATCATAGTTACTGCGCAACCCCACTCCTCTACATCTGCACCCCCTTGGGGATTTTTGCCTGCTAATTTTGTAAACCAAGCGCAGTCTAATTGTTTACACGGTTCGAAGTTATGTAACGGACATCCGTTCTTAACCTTTAATTCCATCTATTAATCCTTTTCGCATACAATAAAGTTAACGTATTTAACATCTAAGTTAAATGAGCCAGATGCGCTGACTCCTGTGTGCGAGTGTTCACCTAATCCTGCTAGGCTGTGAGAGTGTTCTGCGGCTTGTCCTGTACCATTACCGTTTTCACCAACGTTACCATTACTAGTCGTAGTTGAACCGCCCTGAATAATTGTGTTTTTATTTTCATCATCATCACGGTCAGGAACATACTGATGATTAATTGTATGATTGTGTGGTGGTATTTGAAGGCGTGATAGTCTAGTGCCATCAGTGCTTCCAGTTAGTGTGGCATTATTTGTAGCACCTGTTATATTGCTTATTGTAATAGTTGAATTAAACGCAGAGGTAAACTCACTAGAGCCACCCACCTGTGCGCCGCTGGTTGCTGCATTAACAATACGAAGACCAGCACCATTATGAGAAGCAGAAGTAATAACCGTCCAACCATGTGGCGCAGTATTCTGATTAAATGCTAGTCTTGTTCCTGATTCAAAGTCCTTAATGGCAAAGCTATTAGAGCCATTAGTAGCAATCAATGCTGCGCCATCGGTAACAGTAACTTTTGTGCTACCGTTATCCATAATAACATTATGACCGCCTAAAGTTTCATTGTTAACAAAGTAAATTTTTTCTGGTCTAGTAGAATAGCTAACAGTAACATCTGCTACTAATGTGCCAGTCATTCTAAGGCCAAGACTTCTTGCTTGGTCAGGCGAGCCATCATTTGCAGTAAGCGTTACTCCACTACCACCTTGACCATCTACATCAACTACAGTCACACCTGCAACTGCCGCATCTACAAGGTCAATCATATTTGTATTTAACCTAGCTCCCCAAGTATTGGCATTTTCACCTGTTCCTTGTTTTTCTAGTTTAATTCTTGAGCTATATGAAGAAGCCATATCTTAATTCCTATTATTTACCCAACAGTTTCTTTACTGTTTCTGTTTCATAAATCCTGATGCAGACCCACACCAAGGAAGCCAGCGCCGTAATGCTAGGCAGTATTTGAAAGAAAGCGCCTGCGGTTACACCAAGCGCTCCAAAGTCTAGCACAAGCTTATCTGGTTCATTCATTATTATTCTCCTTGAAAAGTCTGCAGATTCTATATTATACCTTATAAACTGCTAACAAGCAACTAGTCTGCGTCTTGTATTGTTAGAGTTCCAGCTTCTACTTGACGCATGATTTCGTCATAGTGGCGGTTGCCAGCGGTGGGAGGAACAGCGTATGTAGTCCCATCAATGACAGTTTTAATATGGTCTATCTCATCGTCCATACGCACATATTGTGCTGATGTAATGTTCATTTCATTCATTGTTTATAACTCCGCATCAAGATAAAGCCAGAGGCTAGAAGAATACAGTGCCGTAGCAACAAGCTCGTTATTACCGACAAAAGATGCTTCCGACACACCCCAAGCATATCCACGGCCACCAGACCGTGTAGCGATATAGAATTTTACTGTTTCAGTGCTGTAGCTCGTATTGCCTATATTGCTCCAATAAGCGGCTGTCACATTATCTGTATAGGCGGTGGTAAAGTTGTCTCTCATCGTAACAGGCAGCATATTAACAACGGTTGAAGCACCCCCACTGTTTGACCCTCTCATAATCATTGGAGAGCTATATTGGTTCATTTCAATTTTCTGTAAATATCTTTTGCAAAGCTGCAACTCTTCACCATAGCTGCGATGCTCAAACTCCGTGGCAGTGCTGCCGACTTCGAGTTGAACGCCTGTGAGGTAGAACTTATTATTTTGAGTAGTGTGTAGGTTTACTTGAGTCGGAACAGTAAGCTGCCCGTTATCATATGCCCCCCAGCTTTCTGTGCCATTTCCATAAAAATCACTACCCGCACCTAAGTTAAAATAAAATCCAAGCCCTAAAGTGTTGTCATCACTTAAGCTGCCAGATGTGTCACCCGAAATTGTAACTGTTTTCTTTTCCCAAGTATTGGCAGCATTGACTGTATATTTTACAGTATAACCTCTATCCGTTCCCGTGCTGTAAACTAAGATTCCGTAATCTCCTGTGACCGAAGAACGAACCCAAAAAGAAAGTGTTAAACTTTTTGCAGAACTTGAGCCATAAGCCAATTGCTGCAAGTCTTGACTTTCGGCGGCATATCTAAGGTAAGAATATTCGTCAGAAGCTAGGGCTGTTTCTGCTGTGTCAACATTTACCAAAAGGGATTTTTTAAAGCCCTGACCAGTTGGCACTTCGGAACTTTGGTCATACCCTAAAACAAGCTGGTCCATAGCAATTTTTGTTAAACGCCACCTGTCTATACCATACAGGCTTGTATTGGCGCTTAAGGTGTGAGTAGTTCCACGCTGCGCCACGTTCATAGCACCATTGATAATCAGGTTCTTCCGACCTGCCTGATTAGTTCTTTGTGCTAGTTGTCTTGCTTTACTCATTATTCAGCCTCCAGTGCGGTCAAGCCATTGGTTCTCTTTATGGGGTTTCTTGTGCGTCCGCATCTGCTTGACGTTGTGCGGCTGTCTTAACCCAGCCACGAGTAAATGCGTCAGCTACAATAAGCTCACGGGTAGCAGGTATCGCCACTCCCTCGTCTAAAGCTCGATTAGTGTAGATAGAAACAATCTTATCAACGGCTAATCTGGCACGTTCTGTCAGTGCGTTTTCTCCCCAGTCTTGAGGTGTTCCAATATACTCTAATCCCTTATATTCAGTATCTGTTATAGTTATTGTAATATCTTGAGTCATTTTTTTTATCCTATTAAATATCCGCCAAATGTTAAATAATCATTACCGCTATATAGACCAGTGCCAGTAGTAGAAGCAAAACCTATATACACATAATCGTTCGCATTTAAGTCAAGTATTACTGTTCTTGAAGCGTTAGTTGCATATTCGCTGCCTGAAGCGGTTGTATCTTGTCTAATGTGCATATCGCCATTGCCAGCTTTTACGCCATTCTGATATATGTGAAGTCTGTAAACACTACTAGTGTTATTACCAATAGCGTCCCAAAAAAAGAGATATGCTCCAGCTACAGGAGCAGTAAAACGACCATTGGTAGTGTTGTAGTGACTTCCTTTATTTATATAAGTTGCGTCATAAGTTATATTATTACCACTAGCCAAAGCACTAAGTGATGTTCGGCGTGCATGAAAAGTTGGTTGATTAGGCATAGCTACACAACCCGAACTGTCGATGCGCATACGTTCTGTGCTGTTTGTATGAAATGCTATTGTTCCTGCAGAGTCATTTGATTTTATAGCTATTTGATTGTCAAGACCACTACCACTATTTCCTGCACCATAAGCAATAATATATTTATTTTCATCAGTAGTTTCTGTTATAAATCTATGAATAACATAGTCTAAATCATCAGAGTGATTAAGTCTATGTTTTAAAGTTCCAGAATTAGTTGTTATACTACCATCTACACTAATATTATTGCCAAATGTACCGCCAGATTTTTTACTTACTACATCACCAAGAACAAACTCTTCATATGCTACTATAGTTACAATGTCATCTGCATCAAGAGCAGACAAACCACCCACAGTATTTGCTGTAGAAGTATTATAATCATCGCCCTGAACCAAGGCCACACCATTGAGATATACTTCAAGCTCTGCATTGGCAGCAAAGGTAATTGTCAGGCCATTATCATCTGACCCACTAATAGAAGTCTCTCCACCTGTGGCAGTCTTGTAGTAACGTCTACGCAAAGCTTCTGTATTTGCTTTGCCAAGACTAAATATGTCATAGGCAACAATCTCTACAATGTTACCTGCAGACAAAGCATCCAGACCACTAATAGTATTGGCAGTGCCTGTGCCGTAGTCAGTGCCTGCTACAAGCAGAACACCGTTCAAGTATACATCGACATACTCGCCATCTGTAAACTGTAGCGTGCGACCATTATCATCTGCACCAGATATGCTAGTCTCACCGCCTGTAGCGGTGTAGTAGTATCTAGCACGGACTCCAAGTCCTGCGGGTGATTTACCAATATATGCCATTAGTCTGCTTCCTGTATAGTTAAAGTTCCTGCCTCTACTTGGCGCATGATTTCGTCATAGTGGCGGTTGCCAACTTCAAGCGGCACATACAGCGTGTCGCTATCAATGACTACAACAATGCTTGAGTTGCCGCCATTGATAGGGTCGGACAAATACTGCGCTGATGTAATTGTTATTTCATTCATATTAAAGCTCCGCATCTGCTGTAGCACCAGCAGTCAACGCTGAAGCATTACCGCTAAGATAAAACTGGATGCGCTGGGTGTTGTGGTAAGTACTAATAACAGTTTTATTGTTCGTGCCTGTAATTGTGGGAAATGCTCTCATCTCAACAGGAAATTCGGTTCGTGTAAAAGAGTTTGAACCATAGTCTGCACCGTAAAGAGTGGATAGAGTTTTGTAGAAATATCTCTGACAAAACTGCAACTCTTCACCATAGCTGCGATTCTCAAACTCCGTGGCTACTGTGCCGACTTCGAGTTGAACGCCTGTGATAGAAATAAAGTTGTCCGTCGATGAGCCAAAATTGTTACTGTTTAAACTTAATCCAACGGCTCTGTTTCCATCTACATAACTTGCCCAAGATGTTGCTAATGTGCCAGATGTAAAGTTTGAGCCTGCGCCAAAGTAAATATGAAAATCAAAGCTGGAGGCATTATCATCATCAAGTGCGCCTAATGTATCACCAGCAAAGGTAACTGTTTTATATTCCCAAGTGTTTGCCGACGATATATTTACCAATGCCTCAATGTGTCGAAATGCACTGTCTCTATCTAAAAGCTCAACAACAACATTTCCTGTAAGATTTGATTTAACATAAAAAGATAGTGTTACAGGTAGCGCACCAGAGGTTCCTTTTTTTAAGTGCTGTAAATTCTGCCCCTCAAAAAGCTGTCCGATTCCCAATAGGTCAGTTGCACCTGTAGTAAAGGTGCTTGCTACTTTTATTTTTAAGCTATTAGCAAAACCATCAGGTGCATCGCTTTCTTGTGAATATGTAAGACTTCGGGTTGCTGAATTTGTAGACCTAAATCTATCTACTAGGTAATTTGAAATAGCTGTAGATGTTTCTGATGTCCCACGCTGCGCCATCTGCATAGCACCATTGATAATCAGGTTGCGCCGACCTGGTGGTGCTATAGACTTATCTGCTAGTTCTCGTGCCTGTGAAGCCATTGGTTATCCTTATAGGTCTGTTGCTGAATCCATTGCAGTTTCGTAAGCTGACTTGACTGCATCTGTCCATACTGCATTACATACAGCTTGAATTGCCTCGTCTTCGCCGCTAATGTCCGTGTCACCCCAAGTGTCATCTGTCTTAGTGCGGCAGTGTAAAACGTGGCGGTGGTAGGTGCGACTGATTTCCTCACCGTCATCTTTCACGATGGTTGCCATACGAACTTGGACGTTCTTGTGTTCGCCTCTTACTTCGCAGTCATATTCAAATTCTTTAGTTAATGCCATTTGTTTTCTCCTTCTGTTTATCGTGGCGGGATTGCCACCTGTCCGACCCGACTTCCAGACGGGTTAAGTAATTGTGTATGTAACTGAAATATAAATTGGTTCGTTTGTTCCGAAAGCGTTAAACGGAAGAGCAAGCACACTAGAATTATCTCTATTTTGATAAACTTTAATGCCAGTAGTTGCAGCCCCACCATAGATATAGGAATAAGTAGAGGTGCTAGTTACGTTTAGTCCATTAATCATAGCTGACCCAATAAATTCAACATCAGCCGTTGAAGAAAATGGTAATCCTTGAAGCTCAAAAGTGTTACCAGATGAGCTTGGGGTGCTGTATTTAACTGTGCAATTTAAAGTAACTTGTCTACCAATTTTTGTATAATTTGACCTTGAAACAGTTAACGTTCCTTCCGATGATGTAGGTGTCCAAGTTCCTTCCTCATAATCGTCCAGCGCATTGGCAGCTGCGGTGTCGCCGTTGAATGTGATGCCGCCGCCTGAAAGGATGCGCATACGTTCTGCGTTATTAGTAACAAAAGCCATCTTAGGTGTACTGCCGCCAGTACTAACAATTCGGTTATAACCATATCCTGTGCGTGGCTGAAAAACAATCTGCGAAATCGCATTATTGTTACCCTGACCTGATTGCTCAAGAAATAGAGTGGGACCAACACCTAGTTGCCCATCGGTAGCCGAACCGTCATATGATGTTGTTTCTGCCACTTCTATATGAAGCAAACTGCTTGGCGAACTCGTGCCAACGCCGACCCGATTATTCGTGCTGTCAACGTGCAGCGTGTCAGTATCAACAGTCAGGTCACCAGTGAACGTCCCGTTAGTTGCCTCAAGTGCTTGACCTGAAGGATGACTAGCAGATAGCTCTGCAGGACCACGGTTAACTACATAGATATTATTAGTACCTGAACTGGGTGCAGCAGTAAAGACCAGTGAAGTTCCATTGCCCTCAATGTTATAGGCTACATTAGGTTCTTGCCGCACATTGTTTACAAAGACATCTACATTGTTTTCAGTGCCACGCTGTGACAAGGTAAAGGTAGTCGTAGACCCGTCACCGCTAAACGTATCTTTAGCGTTGGTCGTAGTAAAGTTACCTTCTGCTCCTTGTCCTAAGTATGCCATTAGTCTGCTTCCTGTATAGTTAAAGTTCCTGCCTCTACTTGCCGCATTATTTCATCATAGTGGCGATTGCCAGCAGCAAGAGGAATAAACATCTCGATACCATCAATGGTTGCCTTAATGTTAGTAGCTTCATTAGAAACACTATCAACTTGATATTGTGCTTCAGTAATATTCATCTCGTCCATAATTTATAACTCCGCATCAATAAGGAAGGCGCTTTCATGAACGTCACTCTCAAAAAGGCAAGCAGCCCTGCCTAGTGTCAAAGAGCTACCAGTTACATTAATATCAAATTCAATCTTAGCCCGTTTCAGCCATGAATTTTGAAACGAAGAATATGTGGCTGAAGCGCTTCCATCATATATCCTAAAATGAGTTGAAGAACCTATTTGTTGAAGTGTTAAAGAAGGATTTGCTCTCATTATAACAGACAGTACCATACCACATCTGTTAGCCTTGGTTGAAGTGTTAACAACACCTCGAAGGGGCGGATTTTCGTAATACTGAAAATACCTTTGACACAAAGCCAACTCCTCACCATAGCTGCGATGCTCAAACTCCGTGGCAGTACTGCCTACTTCAAGCTGAACGCCTGTGATGTTTAATTCCCAAGCATTAGTGCTTGTATTTGCGTTACCTTGTGTAAATTTAATTTGGCCCTGAAAGTTAGCAGCGGTTGTGCTGGCATTAGTAATCGTTGGAAACTCAAATGTCACAGTATGTTTTGTCCACGTTGAGTTTAATGTAATGTTTTGCGCTGTTCCTGCATCAACATTTGTTCCGTCATACCAACGAGGCTGGAATTCTAATGAACCTCCAGCAGGGTTTGTTCCCTTTGCTAAAAAAGAAAAGGTAAATTTATTATCTATAAGATGGTATAAATCTTTTCCTTCTATTTTAAAGTAAAACCCTGAATTATTGTTACCAGTTGTAGTAACCAATTTTGCGTAGTGTTCAAACCCATAGGTGCTTCTGTCACTAGCTGACATATCTTCTTGAGTTACTGTCGCCGTTGCTCCTGATGTGGTGTAATACAAGCGGTCAAGCGTATAACCTGATGTTGTAAAACTCGTCCCACGCTGCGCCACGTTCATAGCACCATTGATAAGCAGGTTACGTCTGCCAAAACCTGTCGTACCTGCAGAAGAAATCTTACTGATTGCCATTAGGTAATCTCCAGATAGCTCACCGTTACGTCACCAGATGAAGCAGTATCTGA
>Ga0181399_1000135_pt1 | contig 25486 bp, 42 predicted proteins | sample 22SPOviralmetaG_FD_130128 | JGI IMG/M metagenome (GOLD analysis project Ga0181399, IMG submission 130128) | Marine viral communities from the oligotrophic San Pedro Time Series (SPOT) site, San Pedro Channel, CA, USA - 22 SPOT_SRF_2011-05-21 | ecosystem: Environmental > Aquatic > Marine > Strait...
AAGCTAGGAGGTGTTGCAGATTTCATCAAGTCAAACACACTAGCCATATCTCCAGCAAAGTCTTTACGCCAGTCTTCGCCTTTACCTGTGTTTAAAATAAACTTAGACAAGTCAGCTGATGTTGTTGACTTTTGTCTCCCCCAGCCATTTTTACCTACACATACAAATGTGCCGTCTGGTTCACGTCCCCAATAAAATGTAGGGTTGCCGTCCCATTTAATAGCTACATCACCTGAGTCACTGCCCATGCCGTCTAGTATATCTGCTGCTTTCATTGCGCCAGCTGATCCGTTAACAGTCACAAGATCTTCTACGTGATTATATTCGCGACCCTTAAATTCTTCGGTCAGTATTTTAAACTCTTGATATCTCATTTTGGTAGCAGTTCTTTGATCCGTCTAAGCTGTTTGTCTTCTAATGTTTCAGTTGGTGCAGGTATCTTCTTTTTCATCCAAGCACTTTCTGGATCAGCTTCGTACTTGTCTACAATTGCTTGTGCTTCTGGATTTGCTTTTACAATACTTTCAACACTTCCTAAGTCCGCAGCTTTTGCTTTTGGATTTAAAAGAATCTTAGCTACTTGATTAAGATCGCTTGATATAAGTTCGTTAGTTTCCCTGTCAACTAGTCCTTTATACGCACTCCATTTCATGCCATTAGGATGATCGTCTGTTGTTTTTACTTTAGCAAGGTCAGCTATCATAATTTGCTTGTGTACACCTTTGTACAACGATCCTTTAGGTAAGTCGTGTACGTGAAACTTTTGGGCTGTAGCACCGTTGTCTACTACCATAATATCAACTTGTTGAGGTGTGTCACCTATTGTGGTTTTAACATGTACAATTTGTCCTGACTTGCGTGTTTCAAAGCCAGCTTGCTGAAATAACTTTTCTAATTCTATTTTTGCATTTTTTGTATCTGCAACTTTGAAGTGCTTTATTATAGTACCAGCATCAACAATCATATCTAAATCGCCACTTAGTTTACCTGGTGTTGGTGTTGCACCAGAACCAATTGGTAGTGCTTTGGCACCTGTAACTTTCATGACTTTATTAATTTGTTTCATCATGTCCGGTATCAGCTTTTGATCGAACTCAGCTGTACCTTGGAAGATGTTGCCACCTTCGTTAAGAATTGTCATTCTGCTTTCCTTCTCGTATTCTATGGATTGCCCTACGAAACTTACGAGGATCGCCTGATTTAATACTATTAATAAAACGGCGCTCTAGTTCAGAAGCTGTGTCTATATCATAATGACTATGTACCCGACTGAGCAGATTAATAGCACTCTCAATGATATTATTCGCAGTGGTATCAATAAACAAATCATTATCACGATTGCCATGTACCTGGTTTAATTCGTCTAAAATTGATCTGGTACGTTTCTTCATAGTTTCTCTCACACTTCCTTATGTGTATTTATAAGGTTTGGAGTATAAATATTGCTGTAACGACTACTTCTAGTCGCTACTATAGCAATAAGGAGGAAAGATGCCGGGTATTTTAGATCTCGATACATATAATCGATCATTACTTTTCGCGAAGTTATCAAAGTATGCTTATTATAACATCAATAGTGCAAAAAAGCAAGCGAAAAAATTAGGTTTTACAACAACAGAATTTTATGACCGGGACGGTGCTCAAGCATATAGATTCCAAAATAAAACAGATATGGTTATAGCTTGTAGGGGAACACAGCCTACACAGTATAGTGATATACAAGCAGACTTAAAGGCAATGCCTGTCGTTGCTGAAACTGTGTCCAGAGTGCATAGAGGTTTTAAGGACGAAGTAGACGACTTATGGCCTATGATACTAGAAGATATACAACGTAAAGCAAATGCAAAGAAAACTGTTTGGTTCTGTGGACATTCGTTAGGTGCAGCTATGGCAACTATTATGGCTAGCAGATGTTATCATCATGAAGGTATTCCAAATCCGTATGAGCTTTACACTTACGGTAGTCCAAGAGTAGGATGGACCAAGTATTGTACATCTTTAGGCGTCAGACATATTAGATGGGTAAACAATAACGATATAGTCACAAGAGTTCCATTAAACATAATGGGATATAGACACCATGGCATGGAACACTATCTAAACACTTGGGGCAATGTTCGTACACTCACAGGATGGCAAAGAACTAAAGACAGGTTTAGAGGTATTTGGAGAGGTATCAAAGTAATGAAAGTTGATAGTTTCTCAGATCACTCTATTGATGCTTATGTAATGCACATTAAAAAAGCCGCTGAAGGTATGGAAACACCGCAAGTTTAGTCAAACAGTGAACTTACGCTTTCTTCGTTAGTAACTCTACGAATAGCTTCACCGAATAGTGTTCCAACACTTACTTCACGCAATTTCTTAAGTTTACTAAAGTCCCTAGTGTTGATACTGTCAGTAACTACTAGTTCATCAAGTACACTCTTTTCTACACGTTTAACTGCTTCTCCACTTAGCACTCCGTGTGTAATATAAGCTCTAACACTTAATGCTCCTGCATCCATAATAGCTTGTGCCGCACCACATAGTGTTCCTCCGCTGTCTACAATGTCATCTACTAGAATAGCATGCTTGTCTTTCACATCACCAATTAGTGCCATTACTTCACTAACACCTGCTTGTGGTCTACGCTTATCAACGACAGCAATATCTCCATGAAACATATCAGCAAACTTTCTAGCACGAACTGCACCGCCTGCATCAGGCGAAACAAAGACAGTGCCTTGATTAACATTAACATGTGATCTAATATCATCTGCAAATACGATACGGCTTGTTAAATCGTCCACTGGAATATCAAAGAACCCCTGTATTTGTCCTGCATGTAAATCCATTGTAAGTATTCTATCTGCGCCAGCTGTTGTAATTAAATTAGCAACCAACTTAGCAGTAATAGGTGTACGACTTGCACTCTTACGATCTTGACGAGCATAACCAAAGTAAGGAATAACTGCTGTAATACGACTAGCACTACTACGCTTGGCAGCATCAATCATTATAAGCAATTCCATTAAACTATCGTTTACAGGAGTTGATGTTGAGTTACAAATAAAAACATCTTCTCCCCTTATATTTTCTAAAAACTCTACACTGGTTTCTCCGTCCGCAAAGTTACTTACTTTAGCAGGAACTAATGTGGCAAAACAGTGTTGTGCGATTCTATCAGCTAACTCCGGATTCGCATTGCCAGTTATTATCTTCATCTTCAAGTGTCACCCTTCCTTACGTTATTATTATATTGAATAGCTTCTCGTATCAACGACAAGTCTATATCAAAGTCCTGTGCTGTTTTTAGAATTGCTTGGGTGTCTTTGGGAAAACAGTGACCTCCGAAACCCCGTTCTGATGTTACTCTGCTGTGGCTATCTCCTATTCGGTTGTCGTCTGTTATTAAGGGTATGACTGCTTCGTGATCAACTTCAGCGGCTTTGCATAAATCATAAACTTGATTAAAGAAAGCAACTTTTGTAGCTAAAAAGCTGTTACGAAAATATTTAGCTAATATCAAATCTCTTGGATGTGCGTGTTTAATCTTTACTACTTTGTTGGGTCTGATCATTACTCTTTCTAATATTCTTTCCCAAAAGTAATAGTGTCCACCTCCCATATAAAAAGTTTCAGTAGCAAGCATATCTTCTACTGCATGTTCTGCTCTTATAAACTCAGGGGAGAATGTAATTGTATGTGTTGGGAACAAACTTTCTATTTGTTCCCAACCTTCAAGACTGATTGTGCTTTTGATTAGTACCGGAGTTTTTGGATCTGTATCTGTGAGTACATCAAAGACATTTGACATATCACATTCACCAGTTTCTGCTTGCGGAGTACTTACGCAGATTATTACTCCTTCAGCGTTTGTGTCACTGATTTTTAATCCGCATGTAAGATCTTTTCCTAGTATTCTATAATACTCAGGATCAACTATTTTGGTAGTTACACCACACTCTTTTAGATAGGCTTCGACAGCTCTACCAACATGGCCATACCCTGCAATAGTTATTCTCATTGATACTTCCGCAAATGTTTCTTATAGTATACTATCTAATACTAACATTGTCAAGTTAAATTTAAAATCCATTTGGTATTAATATATAATGGATTGTTAATACAATAGCAACCGATGCTCCTAGTCCAATCATCATCTTTTGGAAGTCTCTTGCCACCAAAGGAAATACACTTTTGAACTTTGTCTTGCCAGTGAATTGTGCAATAGCAAGTTCTCTACCTGCAAGCATACCAACGAATACCCAAGTAGTTGACATAGGTATATCATTTAGCTCTTTGAAAAAGTACAAGCATAACCAATAGAACAAATCAATTAGTGTAGCACTTCGCACATATCTTGTGTTATGTTTTTCTAATACAATTGATTGTATCTTGCCGCCACGTTCTTTAAACATCCAGAATAAACCTGCAACAAATACAAAACTAACAAGCACCATTAAATCTACAGGAACTTGTCGTGGTAGAAATACTGCAATGTTAGCCATATCATGTGATAACCAAGTCCACCATAGTCCGCCTGTTGCTACCCATTGTGCAACACGCCACCAAGACTTGTGTTCTTCTCTAACAGGAACTGTTTCATCAAGCTTCCTGCTTACTAGGTACCAAACACCGTATGCGAATAGTGCCGCAATACCATATCCCATTATACTTTTCATAAGCATTTTCTCTAGTACAAATGTACTTGCGAATGCACTTAGTACTAAGAAGCTAGTTGATACAGGTACACCAAGTCTAGTAAGTAATACAAGTATACCTGGTGCCGCTGCATGATACCATTGTATTTCTTGCCACGGTATTTTATTAAGACGGCCATAACTTATATCGCCGCCATTAGTTGCCCAACCATACCAAAGCGTGGCAAGTAATACTGTACTTGCTGATGCCCATAATATTTTGTAGTTGAATCTCTCATTGTTTGATGCCATCCATGTACCGAGAGTCTGTACTGAATCGTTTGCAATAACTGCATAAGCAGCAAATAGGAACCCGACCAGGCTCCATAAGGTGAGTGCGTCCATTTGTTATCTCCTCTGCTTGATGGCTTTACCCCATCGCTCACATATTAAGACCAGGCTCGACGTTGCCCGACTGATTATTTATAATAACTCCTATTATTAACAATATCAATAGAGTATTGACACGGTATGCATATCGTGCATAGTAGGTATTTGCAAAAAAAATGGTAAAATCGTGGTTTATCCGCTCTAAACTGTACGTTTTATAGCTTCTCGATGATAAATAAAAGCGTTACAGTAAATGTAACCACACACAGACACATAGGATAGACTATGGGAGTTGAAAGCACTCCTAAAACAGCAATTGACGATGTCCAAAGCGACATTGACGCCGAGAAAAGACTCGGGGTATTGCTTTCCTTAAGCATCCAACATTTTTAAACTAGGAGATTCACAATGAGAAATGTGACTAAAGTCCTACGGCAACTGTTTGGATCTAAGACATCCAGTGACCACAACAGTTACCTAACATGGGCAAAAACAGAGTACGGAAGCGATTGGCGTTTCGCGTATGATCATATGGTCAGGACTAGTGGTGAAAGACCACCACAATCAAATAATAATTTGAGAGGATGGGTATAATGGTATTATTAACTCCATTCAAAGCTATGGGTAATGCGTTGATGAGAGCAGCAGAAAGTGCTAGCTATGCTAGAGCGGCAGCTGAACTTGCTCGTCAAGGACAATACCAAGCAGCTAAAAGGTTGTACGAAGAACAAGCTAGAATAATTTCGGAGCGTTCTTAGGACAACTATAACTTTTATCGAGCAGGGGTCTGCTTGATGTTATTAACAACATTAATGATTACTGATTCATACGGAAGGGGTATGCTTTTTACTATGAGAGGTAATCAACACACACAGGAACGAAGACTATGATTAATAAAATTAAAGATCTACACAGCAGATGCACTGGAGAATTTTGTGAAGCAGTCCTAATGGGCGGACTTGGCATTATTATTTTTAGTTGCATGTGGTTGTCTCTAGCACAACTTACAACTTAGCCATGTGGAAAGTATTAAAAAGCTTTTGGAAGGAGCTAACGAATCCTTACGAACCATCTAAGCATTATTTCAAAGGAAGGAAAGACTAATGTTTGCTATTTTAAATAACTTTGTATCAAAGTTTAAACCAAAGTTTGATCGTAAAGTTTACAATGAACTTATTAAATTAAGTGATTATGAACTTAACGACATGGGCATCAGCCGTTGCGATATTAAACACATTGCATCAGGTGGCCAAATTTATAGAGGCACACACTAATGTGGCCGTACACTGACGAAGAATCAGATTGGCTAGATGATAAAAAGAGTTGACATCGCCGATAGTATAGCGTTTAGGCTTACAATGATGTTTAGATGGTTTGCAGATACTTTTTTTGCAAAGCGTTATGGACACAGAGCAGTAGTACTTGAAACTGTTGCCGGAGTACCAGGTATGGTAGCAGGCATGTGGAATCACTTACGTAGCCTAAGAAAGATGCAACCTGATGAGCGAGGCTGGATTAAGACTTTACTAGACGAAGCTGAAAACGAACGAATGCATTTAATGATCTTCATTGAAATTGCAAAACCAAATATCTTTGAAAGATTATTAATTGCATTTGCTCAGCTTGTTTTTTGGCACTTCTATCTAGTTTTATACATTTTCTTTCCAGGCACTGCACACAGGATGATAGGATACTTTGAAGATCAAGCTGTTATTTCATACACACAATATCTAGATGAAATAAAAAGTAGCAAGGTTGAAAATATTCCTGCTCCGCAAATTGCAATAGATTATTACGGATTGAAAAAAACTGCAAAGTTAAGTGATGTAATTAAAAAAGTAAGAGCTGACGAGCAAGGGCATGCAGATGTTAATCACGGAATGGCTGACCAAATAAACAAATAAAAAAGAGTGACAGAACTCTCCGCCAAGAAGGCTCTGCCACTCAAAAAGTGTTATAAAATTTTACGCTTTGCGATTGTAGATATGATATAACACCCAGACAGCAACTAAGCCAACAAGACCTTGTGCAGACAATCCTGAGATCATTGCAGTGATATTGCTAACAACGTTGATGTTTGGCCAGAACGGAATGTTTTGGCCGTTGAAGAGAACTTCCAGTACAACTGCTAAAGAAATAAGTGAAATACCTACTTCTGTGATAGCACCTGCCCATCCTCTTATTTTATTTAAGATTTCCATAATGGATACCTCCTTTGTTAACTGACATAAGCTTTCGTCAGTAGTGTATTTAATCTGGTTGATTATCATCATTCAGTACTACTTTAATGTTACACACCTAGACTTAAATACCCAGTCGACAATATATAGAAAGGAATTTCATGTTTAGTAATATATTCAAAGACGTTAATATGACGTTGGTACGTAACCTAGTCATATTACACACCGCGGTAATTGCACTCAGCAACTACCTTGTTACAATTAGATTTAATGTATTTCCAGGAGCAGACCTACCATTGTTTGGAGAGTTTCCGTTAGCAGCAGCGGCGTTTACTTTTCCTATTGTTGTAGTAGCTACTGACCTTACAGTTAGACTAGTTGGCAAAGAAGCAGGACGAGCTGTTGTTGCAATGGCAATTATTCCTGCGATTGTTGCTTCTGTGCTTGTATTATTAGCACTAGGTGATGAACATGCATATCGTGTAGGTTTAGCTAGTGGTACTGCTTATGCAATTGGTACTATGCTTGACGTATACGTATTCCAACACATTCGTGAAAGAATGTCAGCTTGGTGGATAGCCCCTGCAGTTTCGACTGTTGCCGCTAACATCATTGATACTTACGCATTCTTTTACACAGCGTTTTATCCTGCACCATGGGTTGCAGACGTAGCGTTTAATAATACACTAACAAAAATTGTAGTAGGATTAATTGTATTCCTACCTGCATATGGTTTATTACTTAATGCACTACAAAAACGAACAACTAAAGAAGAGTAGCGTAAAACGATTAACCCCCGACATAGTTTCCTGTGCCGGGGGTTGCTAACTATCTATATGTTGTAAGGACTATGTCCCTTTATATTATATTCTCTTTATATTAGTTACTTTTTATCGTTAACGAAATCATAGAACTTATTAGCAGTTTCTAAAATAGAGTCAACACCTGGAATAGGTGGCATCTCTACAGTTGTTACTATTTCGTTAGTCTCCGAATCTACGTGTGAAGTCTGTTGCCAGCCTGCAAACTTTGCATTATACTCAAAGTGTTCTTGATCTTTTGCAATTTGTAAGATCTTAGATCGGATTTCATATCCATTTTTGTTTGTGTTGATTTTTGGCATCATGTCTTTTACCATTTCTGCCATTGCTTGGGTCTGCTTTAAAATGTCAGCACCGTACTTAGTGTCTACAGTCATTATATTCTCCTATGTGTCTGTGTGTACGCTATTAATATAGCATAGTATTTAGCACATGTCAAGTGTATTTTCCTGAAAGACGGTCCTCTATATATCCTGCAACTGTTACTAATTTCTGTATTTCTGCAACATCTGGATGTTCTTCTTTAGCCAAATCTTCAATTAGTTCTGCTATTCCTTTTCTTTCTGATTCTAATAATTCTTCAACTGTCCATATTTGTGGATCATCAAATTCTACCTTAGCCACGCAATCCTCTCCTTTGATTCTACTCTGCGATTGTACTCGTTAACCGACCCCGGATACCTCCAAGACCATATTGCTACGCCTAACATAAAAATGCCTGAGTAAAGAACTGCCTTGATATTGCCTGTAGTAAACCATGTAAATGCTAATGTACTTGACATTACAATTATCATAGCATATTTTGCCCATGTTGGAAAAACTTTCTTTGTGGTCCAATTTGTTAGGAACTCTCCAAACCATGGATGGTTGTATAACCATGCATGCATCCGTGGAGAACTCTTAGCAAATGCCCAAGCAGCCATTACTAGAAAAATACTAAATGGTATTCCTGGAGTAACGAAACCGATGTAGGCCATTCCTACACAAAAGAATCCAAACCCTTGATAAAGATATTTTTTAATTAAGTCCATGTTGTTCCTTTCTGCGATCACTTTATAACCTTAACCAATGCGTCTACTAAATCGCTCATCATAGCGTCAGTGTGCAAAGGAGTTGGTGCGATCCTTAACCTTTCTGTTCCTTCTGGAACAGTTGGGTAGTTAATGGGTTGTATATAAATCCCATATTCATTAAGCAACTCGTCACTAATTTCTTTGCAACGCTTTGCATCTCTTATCATTACAGGAACTATGTGTGTGCTTGCAACATCTAGCACTTCTATGTCAACTTCTGCTAACATAGACTTTAACTTAGATGCACGTTCTTGATGTTGAACACGCAACTCATTATGATCCTTTAAATATTTAATTGAAGCTAAGGCACCAGCACAAATCACAGGACTCATGCTGGTAGTGAATATAAATCCACTAGCTACTGATCTGATTGCGTCTATGACAATCCCTTCACCAGCTATGTAACCGCCTTGTACTCCAAACGCTTTGCCTAAAGTTCCGTTGACTATATCAACTACACCTTCTTGTCCGACTTCTTCTAGCTTACCGGCCCCTGATTCCCCGTACAAGCCTACAGCATGTACTTCGTCTAGATATGTTATGGCCCTATACTTTTCGGCTAGCTCGCAAACACCTTTAATTGGACTTACGTCACCATCCATGCTATACACAGATTCAAATACAATACATGGTATCATATCGTTAGCTACGCAATCTTGCAATTTTTCTTCTAAGTCGCTCAGATCATTGTGCTTCCATCTTGCCTTAGGAGCACCACTATGTCTTATACCTTCTATCAGGCTGGCATGGTTCATGTCGTCACTTAAAAACATAATGTTGGGAATGATTTTGCTTAGAGCAACCAGTGTCCACTCATTGGCAACATATGCACTTGTATACAATAAAGCACTTGAAGTACCATGCAATTTTGCAAGCTCATGCTCTAGTGCTACATGGTAGTGCGAAGTACCGCCAATGTTTCGCGTACCACCTGATCCACTACCTGTTTGATCTAAGGCAGTATGCATTGCATCAATGACGACTTTATTCTGACCCATACCGAGGTAATCATTACTACACCAGTTTACAATATTTTTTATTGCATAAGGCCCGTACCAAATTGATTTAGGAAAGTCACCGCGTTCACGAAGTATATCGTTAAACACTCTGTACCTACCTTGCTGTTTTAGGTCCCGTAGAACCTGTTCAAATGGATCCTTGTCTATCATCAGTGTATTTAAGGTAAATATTAATGTAGGAGTATTATTGTGGCAACAGAATGTTTAGTAGTATGTGATGCATGGAAGGAACCTTTACCTCATGATGCTCAAGACTTCCCTCATCTTGCAGATGAAACAAAAGCGTTTGGCGTTTATCTAAATCAAACACTTAAATTAATAAGATCCCGTTTTGATATTATTCATGTTGCAGATGGACGTGAAATAATGGAGGAGATGGATACAACACAAGATAAAATATTCCCTTTCATACAAGATATACCAACCCACTATGACAAATATTACTTGTGTGGATTTCATTTAGGAAGATGTACCCACGGAAAAGCAATGACTCTTGCAAAATTAGTAACACATAATCAGATTGGTATTGTGTTTAATTTAAGTTTATTATTTCCTTGTGATGACTACAACAAAATGCGTGAACGTGACTGGTTTACTTTATACAATTACGTACATGGTCTACAAGATTTTACAACAGATTGTGCTCCTAAAAAATGATAGAACAATGGACACCTATTTCACTTTTAATTTTTGTATCAGTTCTTGTAATCCTTGTCTATGGAGTAGGATTGTGGGCAGGCACTGTACTTAAAGATCAAATTGAAAAAGATAAAATAAAAGACGCACAGCGAGCCGCTGAGGAAAAGAAAAACGCTAAGCCTGTACGAAGAAGATAAATAAACAGATGAAGAAATAGGCTCAATTTTTTTTGAGCAAATTTTTTTTAGGTTGAATTTACTAAAAGGAAAAGAAAATGACGCAACTAATATCGCCGAAGAAGTTTACAAACACCGTTGACCTTTTAAGGTCATTTTTTTTGGACAAAGGATTTTTAGAAGTCCATACGCAGAATAGGCTTAGTATACTAGCCGCATGCGAAGATCCATTTAATGTAGCAACATATAATTACGCAGGCCAAGTTTGGCCATTGCCGCAAACAGGCCAGATGTGGCTAGAACATGAATTATTAAGTAGCCCCGATAGTAAGGGGTTTTTTTGTGTCTCCACTTCCTATAGACAAGAACCAAACGCTATTCCGGGTAGACACGATATAATATTTCCAATGTTTGAATTTGAAATGCCAGGTAGTGTTGATGATCTTAAAGCAATGGAGTATGAACTATGTGAGTACTTGGGCTTTGATGCACTAACAGAAAAAACATATAGAGAATGGCAACAGCATTGGGGTATAAGTGCAGACACTGAAATGGATGCAAGTCACGAACTAGCAATGGAGATGAACTTTGGTAGTTGTTTGATTACAAACTTTCCAGAGCTAACATCACCTTTCTGGAACATGGCTAGAAACGATGATGGCAATACAGCAAAGAAAATGGATGTTATACTAGGCGGTATGGAAACTATTGGATCAGCAGAACGCTCATGCGATGTTGATATGATGCGTGATACATTCCATAGTATTGTAGATGGAGAGTATAGCGAATTACTATACAAACTATTTGGCAAAGAACGTGTAGAAGCAGAGCTTGAAAAGTTTTTAGAGTTTGACTTTTTTCAAAGAGTAGGCGGAGGTATTGGTATTACACGTATGATACCTGCACTAGAAAAGATCAACAAGATATAAGAATGATCTGGGGTGGTGAAATGGTAGACACGCACGGCTGTTAACCGTGTGGTAAGTAACTCGCAAAGTATTTACCGTGGAGGTTCGAGTCCTTCCCCCAGAGCCAACTAAATACTATACGTTCATCCCATAAAGGGACGGAAGTAGCACTAGCGAAGGAACGCACTTTAACCGCAAGGGAGAGGTGTTATGAATACTTACATGCTCTGGTGCTTTAAACGTGCCATCCGCAAAATGCATGAGAACAGAATAAACTTTATATTATCTAAACGTTAACTAAAATCCATGCGCCATGGTAACATGGTATAGCCTAGTGGTGCTAGGAAGTATTGTTCGAAGCAGTACAAAAGAACTACTGCAAATATAGTCCTAGCCCACCAAGGCAATTTTTTTAATTGATTTATTAAGGGTGTTAGTACCCATTCCCAAAAGCCTGCTACTTTACCCCAGAACCAATCACCTATATTAAATGGCGGCGTCTTCCATAGTACTACAGGAATTAGCAACCACCATACCCATACTGGATAGCTATCATCTGCTGCATCAAAATAGATTGCTAAAGCAATCATTCCTAATAGGTATAATCCTATGTATTTCTTTAGGTGTTCTATCATATAGTAATTCCTCTATCTCCTTCACCTTTTATTTCTTTAAGTTCTTCAAACAACTTTTGAGGAATACAGTTAACACCTCTAATAGGTCCTGGTAGTGTTCCTTTGTACGCTTCTACAAGTTTCATTGTATAACTCTCTACACTTTTTTTATCTGTTAGTGTAAACCTACACTGTGCTTCTGTTTCAAATGTTGGTTTAGTAAACACATACATTGGCTGAGATCCGTCTGCGTTCAAAGCAGCAAAAAATATTATCACATACCACATCACTCATAACTTTCGCCAGTTTCACGAAAGAAGTTTTCACTCCAAAACGCTTTGTCATCTATCCAAATATCGTAGTTCTCTTTTTCACCTACGCTTAGTTCATGGAACTTTGCACCCCATTTTACTAATTGGTTATTTGTTAGATTGTAATAGTCTACTCCACTAACACAACCTCTAGCTGTCATATATTTAATTGTGTGTCCTGCGTCAAATAGTGCATTTACTTTTGCAATACGATCTGGCATTGGTATATGATTAGCATAGTCTTTTTTGCCACCGCTGTCAGGTATAATTACTTCTTTACAGATGGTGCCATCAATATCAATTACGTACTTCAATTCAATAATCCTTCCAAAGTTTGTAGTACTTGCTCACTGTTATCAGCTCTTCCTGTAACAATAGCATCTTTAACACATTGTCTAGTAAACTCTAACGGAAACCTTGCTCCGTCTTTGTCCATACCTGTGTTAACTAGATAGACATTAGCTTTATGTGTGTCTATTTTATCCATTAATAAATCGCTATATTCAGAAACTGCCCTAGGCATAAAGGGCGAACCATAGCAAGGACTAAACAAAGGTTTGATTTCGTTTGTTCCTGCTTCTGTTCCTGGCATTTGACTAGTGTATCCTGTTTCAAAAAACCTACGCACTGTGTTGCCGCTTATTTTACTAATCGGTGGAAACATGCCTTTGGCATCCATTGTTAAAAAGAAAATGTTAGTAGGGTGATCAAAATCTGTTGTGTCATATGCATTTTCAACAAGGTTTAAAGGATAACTTAGCCTAGCATTAGCGGCGCCTGGGTTTTCTTCAACCAAACAATTGTTTGACCTTGCTAGCTCTACTGCATTAAAAATAGTTGGATGTGTTTCAGGTGTTAGCCCTTCGCTCTTAGCATAACACCCTGTTTCTATCATATTAACGCCTTCGTAGTTCCATGCTATTTCGTCATCACCAATTAGTTTGTAATCAGGATCGCTAGACAATGTAGTTTTACCAGTGCCACTAAGACCAAACATAAGATTAGTACTGTCCTTGTAAGTAAATGCACTACAATGCATAGGAAGTACTTTATGTTCTGGTAATTCAAAACTTACAATACCAAACACGCCTTTCTTAATTTCTCCTAAGAACGTAGTGCCTGCAATTAGCATTACATGTTCGTCTAGATGTACGTGTATTTTAGGCTTTGACATTTTAATGTCTGTGTTATGTAGTATTGTCCAGTCAGCTGTATATTGTAATGGGTTATCAACCACAGGAAACATATTGCGTACAAATTGTGCATGCCTGTCGTCATTTGTTTCTACTCTAAAACAAAGGCCGCAAGTATAAAACACAAGATTATGATTGTATTCTAATTCATACATATCGTTATGGAAGTCTTTAAAGTCTTGCTCATTACCAATCTTATTATACTTAGGCCTAGTAAGATCTAATGCTTCAGTACGATGTCCAAAAAAGTATTTGTTCTCCGGACTTCTACCTGTCGGGTGTGTCGTTATATTAATATTCATTTATTAATCCTATATGAGAAGCTGTATCGGCCATTCTATTACTGAATGCCCATTCGTTGTCGTACCAGCATAATACTCTAACTAACTTCCCACAAACAAGTGTACTGTCGGCTGCAAAGATACAACTTTCGTTTGTAGTATTAAAGTCCATGCTTACTAATGGTCTAGTTTCAAAACCAATAATTCCTTTCATTTCATTTTCGCTTGCTGTTTTTACAATATCATTTACTGTATCAACATCAACATCTGCTTCGCTATAAAAGTGTAAGTCAATACAACTTACATTCGGTGTAGGTACTCTTATAGCACTTCCAATAATTTTCCCTTCCATTTCAGGTAGTACCGACTTAAGAGCCTTAGCGGCTCCTGTTGTAGTTGGTATCATACTCATTGCGGCCGCCCTAGCACGATATAAATCATCATGCCTCCTATCGATTGTAGCTTGGTCGCCTGTGTAGCTATGAATTGTAGTCATTGAACCACGTATGATTCCTAAACTATCATTTAAAACTTTTACAATTGGGGCAAGGCAGTTTGTTGTGCAACTTGCACTACTAATGATACTATCTTTTACTGATATATCATTATGATTAACACCATAAACAACTGTACGGTCTACATTCTTTCCCGGCGAACTTATGAGAACAGTCTTTGCACCGTTTTGAAGATGTACACTAGATTGATTCCCATCTCTAAACTGCCCTGTGCATTCTAACAAAACATCAACACCTTTCCAATTTAATAGATTAATATCCCTTGTGTGTGAGTATGTTGTAGTGTCTTTTAGTTTGCCCTTCCATCTGCCATGCACACTATCAAAATTTAACAAATGATTGTTTACATGTTCATCGCCTGTGGCGTTTATTCTAACTAGTTCAAGGTCGTCTCTTTCGTCTGTGATGATTCGGGCTAGGCAACGACCTATCCTTCCAAAACCATTTATTCCAACTTTTGTTGTCACTTATGTACTCGCTTCTGTTATATCCTTTATGTTCATGCTCAGAGTCATATCAAATTCTACATCTGTTTGATGATGAAACAAACCTTCACTTAGGGCTCTACTAAAACTTGCAGTCATATTATCATTTTGTGCAAGTCGACGACATGCTTCCTCAGTAGAGTATCCTCCACTTAGACCAACAACTGCATGTACACTTTTATGTCCTATAAGGTCTTTATACATATTTGGTTGTTCAGGTAGCGTTAATTTAAGAATACATTTACCATCAAATTCATCTAAACGTTTCTTAAGTCCGTGTAGCAAGGCTATCTCTAGTCCTTGCTTGTGTTCATGTTCTATTGGAACTTCAGGCTCTACTATTGGCATAAGTTCCCATGCATGTATTTTTTTAGCTAGCTCAAACTGCTGATCCAATACACTGTCTACTATTTCTTGAGTCTTAACAATACTACGCATCTTAGTACCTACACAGCCTTTGGCAACTGCATATGTAAGTATTTCATTAGTATCAAAGTCTTTAAGTGTACCGTCATCTGCACAGCCACTGTCTATTTTTAGATAAGGGTGAATACCTTTTTGTCTAAGAATAGGAACCATACCTCTATCAACTGTGTCACGATACAAAATAGCCGCCCATATACTATCATTATTAAAGTCTGGAGAGCTTACCATACGCAAACGCATATCATGTACTTTATCCATTTTATCTTCTTCAGTATACGCTTGTCCGTATCGTTCTAGTACTCCTCCTGTTGAACCACCACTGTGATCCATTGCGGCTATAAATCTACTCATATATAAGTTCTCCATGCTTCATGTTTAATTGGCATATCTAATTGTTTTCTTTTTGCAACTAGATCATAATAAGTTGGGGTGTATGGTTTATTTTTAGGCTTCATACGTGTTTTATTACCTTTGAGGGTATTACATGGACTACAAGCGGCAACCATATTATCCCATTTAGTTTTACCGCCTAGGCTCAACGGAATGACATGGTCCATGGTTAGTTCTTTTCTTGTGTGGGTAGTGTTGCAGTATTGGCAAGTGTATAAGTCGCGGATGTAAAGATTAGTTTTTGAGAATCTTGGACGGCCACGCCGTCGTTGCATTTCTTTCAGCATAACTACCGCAGGAACTTTTGTTTCCCAACTAGGACTGCTTACCATCCAATCATCGTACCAATCAAGTACAACTACCTTGTCCATCCATACATAAGTAATTGCTTCTTTCCAATTGATAACTGAAAGGGGAATGTAACTAGTAGGCTGTGCGTCTGCGTTTAATAATAGTACATCACTCATTTCAAACCATAATATCTAATTTATTACCAAGATGCCAAGCACCGTTGTGAACACGCTGATGCTCTCTAAAATCTTTTATTGCTTGTTCTGTTGTTTTTGGAAGTGTATGCTCGTGAAGCTTTGTTAGACTAAGTGTCTCTGCCACATAATTGTGAATAGAAATTGGGCTTATAGACATGTACTACTCCCTGTGTCTTCTATTTATATTAGTGTATGTTGTTTGCGTTAACTTACGGTTTAACGAGCATTTCGAACCCGTCTCCGCTGGCAAGTAGACATGCGTAACCGTTTGGAAAAACACCTAACATTGCATAATTCTTATTCAAAGGGTTTACCATCATTAACATTTCTGGCTTTGCAAATTCAAATGTTTGTCCGTGACGCACTACTGCATTTCCTTGTGCAAAAGGATAAAGCTGAAAATCATTCTGCATATTTTCAAGCCACGTTCCTAGTTCATGACAAGGTATCACTACAGGATAAATTACAGGGTTACTCATTCCTGGAACACTAGGATCGGCTTCTTCCTCTTCTGAAACTTTAAACGCACAACTAGATGTCGCAAAGTCATTGACGTTGTCCTGCCAATGCAACTCTCTACCGTTTGCTTTTATATTTGGACATTGTTTCTTTTTAGATTTACCTTCTTCTTTTACTACTTTAAAGCATTCTTCTGCACCAATACCTTTTAAGCATAGCTCATATGGCATTGCGAGAATATCACAACGACAAGGAACCTTTTCTCCTTTGGGCCAAGGCATTTCCAATGGATCTTCATGGGCTTGTGCAACAAAAGAAAATGATAGTGAGGAATAAAAGATAGTAAGTAAAGTAATTAGTACTCTATTTGACAGTCGCATTTTATTTTCCAATCTAGAAATATTGTGCAGTGGTCTCTGATGCTACTAGGTTTAGAGCTCTTCTCCACTGCTTTAATCCCGTACTATTAAATAGCATAGCATCATTCGGTGTAGCTGTCAACCATTGTTTTTGTTTTTTTATTTCGTGATTTAATTGTCCTGGTGCCCAACTGCATATACCTGTTAGGAATCTAAATGCATTTGGTTTGTTGTCCATTGCTATTTTTTCGATCATAAGCTCGTCACTACTTACTGCAAACCCTCCAGGTAGATACATAGTGTTAGTAGAGCTAAAGTCATCTGTATGAATCATTACAAGAGCAGAAGTATTAAGAGGTCCTCCTTGATATAGAACATCAGCACTAGGCCATTCAATTCCTCTATCTCTCATTATTTTGTTTAGATCAATTTGACAAGGTTTGTTTACTATAAATCCAACAGTACCACTATCATGGTGTTCGGTTAGAATTATAACACTCTTTCCAAATAATCCGCTTTCAAGTTTAGGGTGTGCTACGAGTATTTTGCCGGGAGCTAACATAATCAGCCCGTTGCAGTCGGACTAATTGGTCCACCATAATCTTTGGACTTTAGTTTTTTGCCCCCGAGTTTTACACGTTTTTTACCTACTTTTTGAGTCTTGCCTGTCTGTCTTGCACGATAGCCTTGTGCTTTGCAAGATGCAAGGGCACTTGCTCCAATAGCATGATCTGGCTTGGAACTTTTACATAGACTACGTGTTGCAGCCCACTCTTCAATATCCGCTTCTAGCTGTAATAAGTCTTGTACTCGCATACAGTTATTTAGCGGTATTTGTCAGCAGGAGTCTCGTAATGATTATTCTGTTGCTCACACAATTTAAACGTAAGAGCACTCCTTGGACCTTTGGTGGTATTTAATGATACCTGGCCTGACTTTTCGTGAAATTCTATCTTGGTAATCTTTGCTGGTGAATCGTTTTGTCCCACAAGAATTGTTTGCCCAACTTCGAGGTTAAGCGATATGTTTCGTAATGTCATTGGAGTTCTCCTTTTGTGTACGAAGTGTACTCAGATATTTATCCTTGTTTTTTTCCAAAGATAAGTATGTATATAGGAGGAACAATGAAGATTGAAGATATACCTGCAGGTGAAAGTTGGGCCTGTCGCTTTAAAGTAACAACATTTGTAGACAAAGATTCTGGTCTTGCTGTACAAGATAAAAATGTACAACCAGGACAAGCACATAAAGGTGTTCCAGGAGATTACGAAAGTATTGGTTTGATTGAAGTGCGAGATATCGAGAATCGTCTTGTTCAACTTCTAGATACCGTAACAGATATTACATTCAAAGTAAATTTTGATGATTGCTGGGACGTAGATAAAGTTGAATGGATTAATGAACCGACCGAATTGGCATAGAATAAACTTAGATGTAACAGATGCTCTAAAGATTAATCTAAAAGATTATATCCTCAGCGACCCATACCGCGAAGGCGAACATGCACTTTATATAGAAGGAAAAGCAGGCGTATGGACATTAAATCCTGATACTATATTTAAACAGGACTTTCTTAATGATCTAGGTATAAAAGTAGATCTAGCACAAATATTTTACAGAGCTCCACATTATCAACATCCAGGGGCCCATGTTGATCTTGGACAAACAGGAGAACTGTATGGTGCAGGGTTAAATTGGACAGTTGATCCGGATGATGCTGAGATGACTTGGTATGAAATGCCTAATGTAGAAGGTACAAATACCAAAAGAAGTGAAACAGATCAAAACATGGAATGGCCACTAGAACAATTGACAGAAATAGATAGGTTGTGCATAGGGCAAACTCCTACACTTGTACGCACAGATGTTCCTCATACTGTAGATATGGGTAGTAATGAACGTTGGTTGATTAGTGCAAGATTTTTATGGCACTGGTCATGGGACGACTATACTAAAACATTAAAAGATAGGATTGTACAATGAAAAACTGGGTAAGACTTGATATCGATACCAAAGATGCAATTAATATTGATGTTAAGAAGCACTGCTTTGACAACACAGATAGAGCTGACGTATTCATAGAAGGACACGGGGGTATTTGGACTTTTGGTAAAGATGAAATATTCAGCCAAACATGGGTAGACTATGTAAAAGAAACATGCCCATTTTTAGACGTGACTGGCGCACTTATATTTTGGAGAGCTCCAGGTTATCAACACGCTGGCGCACATATAGACGTAGCCCCTAACAATAGCCCTAGTAGGGTAGAGGGTGTAGAATATGAAAACGGATTTCATGCAACTAATTCTAGCGATAGCATGGATGTCAACGACTTTTACCCTGTAGTTAGTAGCTACAACTGGATACTAGATGAAGGCGATGATAGTGCTATGACATGGCACGAGCCTCTAGACACTGCAAAAATAGAACTAAAGAAATTTACTGACGCTGTACACTATGATGAAATACCTGTGAGCGAATGTAAAGAAATAGATAGATGCACAATAGGACACGACAAACTTGTAATGGTTAGAACAAATGTACTACACAACGTAGACATGGGCCAACAAGAGCGTTGGGCTATTAGTGCTAGATGTATTATGAATTGGGCTACATGGGATGAAGCTGTTGACAAACTACAACCATGGATCGTACAGCCTAAAGAATTTGGTGGACCAACTGGTGCTGAGCCTACACGCTTTGGCACATGGGAACACAAAGGTAGAGAGGTTGACTTTTAATGTTTAGTAAACAGTGTAAGGCACATTTAGAAGATGTAGGTGAAACCCGTTGGCAACACTTCAAGCATGCAATGTGGGTGTCATGGCAACTAGAAAAGGCAGCATATGCTGTAGCATTACATGCGATTGCTCCTAGATGGTTTAAAACTTATGCAACTGACAAATGCAAAGAAGTATTAGAAAGTAGGAAAAAATGAATGTAACAGACTTAGTAGTATTAGTAGTTTCTCTATGGGGACAAACAGCAGAAGGAGAGTGGAAGTACATTGGTAATCAATATGTACAGCAACAACCAATGCCATTAACAGAATGTAGCGAACTAATTGCCGCAAAGAATTGGAAAAAGTTTGAAAACAATCCTTATTACAAAATTCAACTAGCATGTTATTATGCCGGAGAGAAAAATGATTGATGTTATAATTGGCAATTTAATATTTTGGCCAATTTACTTTTGGGTATGCACAATACCCTACAAAATGTTTCAAGCAGCAATAGACAATGCGTAATTGGGTAGAAACAGATCTAAGTGTTGAAAATGCATTTAGTGTAGACCCTCGAGAATATCTACGCAATCACCCTGAGTTTATACAAATAGCCACAGGCGGAGCAACTGTTTGGCAATGCGATCATAAATTATTACTTACAAATGAGTTTACTGCATTACTTAACAACTATTTTGAATGTAACATTACCGGTGTACTTGTATTTCATAGGAAAGCAGGATATCAACACCCTGGTGCTCATATAGATGTAGATCCACAAGAGGGATTAAATCTTCCTGTAACTTTAAGCTACAACTGGGTACTAGAGGAAGATAATAATCCTATGGTGTGGTACAAGCCCTGGTGGGATCCTGAAAACATGGATCAAGCTAGCCAAGCGGCTAAAGGACAACTACCTTTCCCTGGGCTAGAATCTAGTAGCCCAGATGCAGGCTCAATGACTTATCAGGAAACACCTTGTGAACTACTAGAACGTGATAGCGAACACTGTCTTAGTCATAAAGTAGTTACTGTATGTAGAACTAACGTTCCGCACAATGTTGATATGATATCTGATAAAGATAGATGGTGTGTTACTGCCCGCAGTTGGGGCGATCAAGACCCTATGTGGTCACAAGTATATAACAGTCTAGTTAATTGATGCCCACAGATCGCTAAGGCGTCTGTTATGAGTACACATTTCAAAATGCTTGTTCCTAGCTAGATCTAAAAAGCCTGGTCCTGCTCCGTTTTGTTTAAGTGCTTCAAGTGATTGAATTCCTTCAAGTTTACGTCTTATATAAGGTACAACTATTTCATTATGCTGTTGTCCATTATGAATATTCCACATCATAGGACGTAGCTTTAATTCTAATAGTTCTTTGGTGCTTTTAACAAAAGGAAGATAGTTTAACAACTGAAAACTACTAACTAACTGTTCATTCCTACAAAAGTCACCATCTTGCCATTCTTTTACAAATTTGCTTGCTTGTCCTATGTCAGCCCAATCAGCTTCCCAATATAAACTTTTGTTATCAAACTTATGTTGGGTTCCTCCTGCTTCTCTATCATAGTAACTATGTATTTCTGCTAGACGCACAGGATCGGTTATTTCTCTATAACCATGCTGACGCCATTCTTTTGAAAAAACGCTAGTGGTTGCTGTATTGGTATCTAAGCTAATCTCTAGAGGCCACCAATCCCAATTTTGGTCTCCCCAATTTTCTCTAAGCCAATCTTCTGAACGTTGCCAACTGTCTGGAGTTTCATGTGGTAACCCTGCAATCATTCCACAACTGCCTCTGTATAACCCAAGCTCACCCATCATATGCTCACGCATATCCATTAGACCTTGTTTGATACGCTTAGACGGCATACCTTTGGCTACTGCTTTACCTGCGTCATCGTTAAATGTTTCTACACCATAAAAATGATTCCATACCCTAGCTCTACTGAGTAGTTTAAGCTGTTGTGGTTTCGCAATTGTTAGATCCATACGTATAAAGCAAGCAAAGTTTGGTTCAAAAGGTAGGCTCTGAACAACATCTCCTAACATTTCTAGCTTGCTTTCCCTATCGTTTAGTGTATCATCAGCTAGTATATAATTAGTAGTGCCAAAGCGTTCATAGTTATCCATTAGCTCTGCACGTAATAGTTCTGCTTCAGTTGAAGTATCTTCTTTGACACCTAAAAATGCATAGTTACAGTATTTGCAACGAAACTTACACCCACGACTGAGTTCAACAGTTAGCATTTCATAGGGTTGAATATAGTCATCATCTCTATAGTCTATGCTGTAGTCACCTAGGTTCATAGCTTGATAGTCTGTGTTGCAGTCAATAAACAGCCCACCTAGAATATCTTTGCCTTTGGGTTTAGGACCATTGTTGAACAGCCAGTTTACTGTGTCAGGAACTGCTTTTTCAGCATATCCAAACAACATAGCATCCATGCCTAAGTCAAGCTGAAAGAACTGCTGTCCGCCTGCGATATATTTACGTCCTGGGTAAGCCTCTTTGAGTTGTTCTACAAACTGTTTTGCCCACCATGGTTTCATCCATGTGTAGGATATAGCAAACAATACAGTGTCCTCACCTACAATAGCATCAAGATACCTTCGTAGATCAGCTTCTGGCCAGTCAGCTGCCCAATCAACCACAGTTGCCCTCCAGCCCATACTTTCTAGTTGATTAGCAAACCTATACGCACCTGAAGTTCTTCTTTTGATTTCTTGATTGCTGTTAAAAATTACACAGTGTTTTATATTCATTATGCAATATTTATCGTCGATAAATACTATACAACCAGCAAAGAGGTATTTTAATGAGCGATGATACAACCACAGTAGACGAAGTAGATATTCAACAAGTAGTAGAAGCATTACTAAACATCTGTGGGCAGGCCGCAGAAATGCAACTAGACGAAGAAGCTAGAACTGCTATATACGACATGTGTGATGCTGTAGCGGCATTCCATGATATTCCACGTTTTGATGCTGTTATTGAACAAGACGAAGAAGGCAACAGTCGAGTCAGCTATTATGGCTCAGAGGTAGTAGCAAACATGGAAGACAAACCCAAAACCTCACTCAAACTAGTGGTCAACAACGGTGATGATGATCCAGAAACCATACACTAAATACCTCTTGGGGCTATAAATATTCACAGCTAGAGAGGTATCACAATGACAGACCAAACAGACGACATAGAAGCTGTATATGCAGCTGTACAAGGATTCAGCAATGGACTTATGGGCAAAATGAGCATTGATCCGTTGGTTGTGGCCGCGGTGTTGACATCAACTGCACTGAGCATATACAAAACCACACTGAGCCCTCAAGATTTTGATGACATAGTTGATGCTATTGCAAACTCAAGAGATAATGTCAAACGCATACCCACACTAGACTATGATGACACAGATACAACCATACACTAGGAGACAAATATGAAACTGAGCAAAATGCGTCCTGATTGGGCAGAAACACAAAATTCACTAGATCCAGAAGTAGTTAGAGCTGCTAAAGAAGATCACACACAGCCCCAAGGAGTTTCACCAGCTGTACCAGCTGATCAACCCTTCGAAAAGGATCCTAGGCCGGTACATCCAGACCCTGATGAGTTCAAACTAAGACCAATGACTAAAGAAGAGTGCGTAGAGTTTGCTAACCTAGGCGCAATCAAATATCTCAGCACAAGAATTGTTGAAATAAACGAATCAATAGCAGAACTTGGTGATGTGGGTGCAAACGACACGCTAGATGAACGAGAAGTAGCTATGCTGATCATACAAGAACTCATGCGAGCAAGATCAAACATACCTGGCTATACTGATCCTAGCCACAGCCAAACCAGTAACATCTAATGAACACTCTGCACATGCACAGAATCAACACTGTGCAGACACTTGTGGACAGTCTAGAACACAACACTTGGGCACACACCTACTGGACAGGTGTACTCACAGCACTGGTAGGTTCACATCACATCGCCAGCATATATCAAGGCTACAGCTAAATGGAGTTGATCGTTATATACGTGGTGATCAGCCTATTGGTGTTGCTTAAATGAACTTCAGTATTTGCCCAGTGCCAACGTATCGCCACCACCCCAACCAAACAACAACATCAGCAGTGGTGTTCCCATCATTAGTAAAAACAGTATTGTGCCCACAATATTGTCAAATCTTTCTTCGTTCTTGGTTTTCATATCAAGATCCCTCTAACGAGTATTTAGCCCACTAGTATGTACGTGTGTATATGCAATGCTATCACTAGCACAGACATAGCTCGTGATCCCAGTCTTATCACTAGTTGTGGAACCAACTGCGGCAAGTGTGTGCCTTATATACAGCAGAATCTAATTCCAGGTACTGACGCTCCTATATACACTGAAGATCAGTTGCTAGAACTATATCACAAAAGTCTAGACTCAGAGACCCCGCTGCTACGTGTAGAAGAAAAGCCGTGAAGCGGTCCGCAGCGCCAGAAATAGCTCGAAGAGTTCGCACAAAATTTGTATCCAACAAAGGTTCTCTTGGCCGACACCGTACGAGCACACTTCTTCTTAAAGACCCCGCTGCTATAAGACCATAAATATGTGATGCTAACACTCTACCGCATAGTTATAGAACGCACAGGTGAAACACTTGCTAATGGTATGGACAGTGTACAAGCATACGAAACACACGCACATCTAGAGTTGGATCACCCACAAGAGGTTCTTGTTATTGAACGCTACAGTGTGAGCAGTGTACGAGGATTGGGAAGAGATCCTGATCTACACTAGAGAGAACCTTGTGCGTACAGTGTGTTAGAGTGTGTAGTTAGAGTGAAGCATAAAGTAGAAAAGTATTTGAACTATGCCTCTCGACACCACGGGCCTCCAAAATAAAAATCACTATAGAAAACTCTGAAAATGTAGGGCATGTGCCAGAATTGTAACACCACCATGGCTCTATGGCCCCTAACATAGCCCTAATATCCACCTTAAGACCATGGTGTAACCCTTTGATTTTGTAGGGAAATTAGGGGCCGAGGGGCCCCTAATGTTGTGATCCTTATAACTACACACTAACACACAGCCTTAACACACAGTTCTAACACACTGTAAACACAGGCAAAAATGGGGTCTAACGACAGTTCTAACTCTACTACACACTAACACGCTAATGTACAACCTTAACTGTATACTCTAACACACTGTAATATATGGATAAATTTGGTATTCTCACTCTCGTGCTGCAGCGAACCAACCTCCAAACTGCTCGGGAGCCGCAGATTTTCTGCCTCGCATAGTTTAAAAGAAATGTGTCTTTCAGTATCTCGGTCTGGCTAAGTCATTGAAATCATTGGAGAATCTAATTTGTAACCCATTGTTTTTAAAGGAAATGTTTTGGTTTACATATACGTAT
>Ga0181399_1000137_pt1 | contig 25390 bp, 9 predicted proteins | sample 22SPOviralmetaG_FD_130128 | JGI IMG/M metagenome (GOLD analysis project Ga0181399, IMG submission 130128) | Marine viral communities from the oligotrophic San Pedro Time Series (SPOT) site, San Pedro Channel, CA, USA - 22 SPOT_SRF_2011-05-21 | ecosystem: Environmental > Aquatic > Marine > Strait...
CATCAAAGTGGACATGGTGAATTTGTAAAGGGCGTCTGGGTATCGGTTAAATCGATTCCTGGACGTGCTTTTTATTTTGAGACCTATCTACCAGAATATGCGGCAATGTATGATAAATTGCCCATCAGTGCCTTTGTAGCAGACTCTGAGACCCCGACTCCGGACATGAACCTACCAAACCTACAGTTTTGGAATTGTATGGACTACGGGGTTGTCTCGGTAGATAAGAAATTCATTGGTTCAATGGACTTTGAATGTTATACACGGGACTATGGTAATGTAAAAGGCACATATGTCTGTACTATTGATAACTATCATCATGATCCAGACTATGTTGATTGGGCTACTAGTGAGAATCCTGCCGAACATAAGTCTCATAACCTGATTGAACTTGAGAATGGACAGTATGCACTATATCCAAACAATAGATTACGTATTTTTGACAATAGTTTGACACCTGTCGAACCAAAAATGCCAGATTTTAAGGTTTCGACTCAATATTATCAAGTTGAGAATGGATTTGAACGACTTGGAATGGGACGTGAGGACGAATATTTCTGGAAGACAGCACAGGAACGTGAAAATTCACCCAAAGATGGTGAAAAATAAATAAAAATAGGGATAGTAACCCCTCAAAAAGTTCTGATTTTACTAATCAGGAGCAAAATGGGTAATTCACCAGTTGACAGAAGTACAAGTTACATGAAAGAAGTATGGGGAACAACAAGTTTGACCACAGATTACTGGTCATTACCTAAAAAAACGAATGATCCAGAAGAAAGAGTGCTTCAAGAAATTATGCACGATGATTTGAAAAAAGGACAAAAGAATCTCCAGGAATAAAGTATAAATAAAATTAAGAAAACTCTTTAACAATGGCAATTCAGAGGATATCACGGACATTTAAAGATATTAGTTTATCTTTTAATCCTCACCCAATTACTAATGATATACCTGTTCTCAAAAATGAGGCAGCAATTCGTAGATCCGTGAGAAATATTGTTCAAACAATACCCACTGAAAAATTTTTCAATTCGATATTTGGTTCTGACGTAAGAGGAAGTTTATTTGAGTTTGTTGATTTTGGCACAGCCTCGGTAGTTAGTGATCAAATTCAAATATCCATCAATAATTTTGAACCAAGGGTTGATAATTTACAAGTCGAGGTCCTACCAAGACCGGATCTTAATGCATTTGATGTTACTGTAATATTTGATATTATTGGTCAAGAGTTTCCTACACAAGAATATTCATTCCTCTTAGAGGCAACCAGATAAAATGCCTTTTACAAAATATACAAATTTAGATTTTGATCAAATAAAAACTTCTATCAAAGATTATCTACGTGCAAATTCAGATTTCACGGGTATTGACTTTGAGGGTTCTAATTTTTCGATATTGATTGACACGTTAGCATATAATACCTATATAACGGCATTCAACTCTAATATGGTTGTAAATGAGTCTTTCTTAGATTCTGCGACTCTTAGAGAGAATGTCGTTTCTTTAGCAAGAAATATTGGGTATGTTCCAAGATCTAGGAACTCTTCAAAATCTACAATATCATTTTCAGTTACAGCAATAGGAACGAATACACAAAATCTTACACTAAAAAAAGGTCTAGTGTGTAAAGGGAATATTGAAAACACAGACTACATGTTTTCAATTGTAGAAGATATTACAGTTAATACCGAAGAAGCAAGTTTTATAGATGGACAATCTAATACTATCAATGCCGTAAGAGCAGATTTTAATAATATTGAAGTTTTTCAGGGATCATTTTTAAGTAAGAGATTTGTTTATGATGGATCATTAAACCAAAAATTTATCTTAGACAATTCTTTTATCGATACTGCATCGATAAAAGTTTATGTTAATAATGTAGAATATAAATTAGTTGATAATATTGTAAATGTAAATAATGAGTCCACTGTATTTTTAATTCAAGAAATACAAGATGAAAAATATGAATTGTTATTTGGAGATGGATTAATTGGAAAAAAACCACAAAATGGCGACATTATTACAGTTGACTATTTAATAACTGATGGTGAGGAAGGAAACGGAGCATCATTCTTCTCATTCGCAGGTAGAATAAATGACATTAATGATAATCCAATAAATCCAGAACCATTTAATGTAATTACAATATCTCCTGCTCAAAATGGTTCCGACATTGAAAATATTGATTCTATCAGATACTTTGCTCCAAAAATATATTCTGCACAGAATAGAGCAGTAACTGGTAGAGATTATGAAGCAATAATTAAAGAAATTTATCCAGATACAGAATCAGTTTCAATTGTTGGAGGAGAAGAGCTAGATCCTCCAGTATTTGGTACAGTTCAAATATCAATCAAACCAACAAATGGTGAATTAATTAGTGAATTTAATAAGAATAGAATACTTTCACAACTCAAAAATTATTCTGTTTCTGGAATTAAGCAAAGTATTATCGACTTGAAAGTTTTATATGTAGAGTTAGATTCTTTTGTTTATTATGATGACTCAAAAATATCTACTCCACAGACCCTAAAGACTAAAATATCAAATACTCTTAATAGTTATGCAAAGTCTTTAGATTTGAACAAGTTTGGAGGAAGGTTTAAGTACAGTAAAGTTCTAAGAGCAATCGATAACACAGATACTGCTATCACATCTAATATTACTAGAGTAAAGATGAGAAGAAATTTGAATACTCTTATTAATCAATTTACACAATATGAACTTTGTTTTGGAAATCAATTCCATGTGAATGATACTGGATTTAATATTAAATCAACAGGATTTACTGTTGCTGGTGAAAGTGGAACTGTATATTTAACTGATATTCCAAATCCGGATAAAAAGACTGGATTAATTTCTGTTGTGAAAAATTTATCAAATGGAAAGATTAAAGTTATTTCTAAATCTTCAGGAACAATAGATTATGTTAAGGGTGAAATTAATATTGGAACTATAAACATTACTTCCACAGAAAAACCAAATAATATTATAGAAGTTCAAGCCATACCAGAATCTAATGATGTTATTGGGTTGCGTGATATTTTCCTGAAATTAGACGTTTCCAATATCGAAATAAATATGTTAAAAGATGTTATTTCTTCAGGTGAAGAAATATCAGGAACAGTGTTTAGAAGAAGTTCCTATACATCAAGTTATTCAAACGGAAAATTAATCAGAGAGTAATATGATACGTACTGGATTTGAATCTAGAGTAAAGATTCAAGATGTAATTTCAAATCAACTTCCAGAATTTATTTTGGATGAAAGTCCAAAAACTCTTGATTTTCTAAAACAATATTACATATCTCAAGAATATGAAGGTGGACCGACAGATATTGTTGAAAATTTAGATCAATATTTAAAATTAGATAATTTAAAACCAGAAGTCATTGTTGATAATGTAACTTTAGAATCTTCTATTGGAGGAGATGATGATACTATTAATGTATCAAGTACTAAAGGATTTCCAACAAAATATGGACTCCTCAAAATTGATGATGAAATTATCACATACACTGGAATTACAACCAATAGTTTTATAGGATGTATACGTGGATTTAGTGGAATAACAGATTATCATGATGATCTGAATATAGAAGAATTAGTATTTGAAGAATCTAGTAAATCATCTCATAGTGAAGATTCTAAAGTAACAAATTTAAGTTCTTTATTTTTAAAGGAATTTTTTAAAAAGTTTAAATTTACTTTTGCACCTGGATTTGAAGGTAGAAAGTTTGATGATAGAATTGATGTAGGTAATTTTATTAAGGAAATAAAATCTCTTTATTCGTCAAAAGGAACTGACGAATCTTTTAGAATTTTATTCAATGTACTTTTTGGGGAAAATCCATCTATTATCAATCTAGAAGATTATCTTTTAAAATCTTCAAACGCAAATTATATTCAATCCGATGTTGCAATTTTAGAACCAATATCTGATGGAAATCCTGTAAATATAAAAGGTCAATCATTATTCAAAAATAATAATCCTTTTATTTCTGCAGCAATTTCTTCTATAAATCCTTTTACTAGAGGACAAAAATTATATTATAAAGCATCTCTTTATGTTGGTTCAAATAATGGACTTACAGCAAAAGAAACTTTCGATATAACCTCAAATACAAAATCATTAGAGGATGTAGGTGTAGGTAATTCTGTAATTAGTGTAGACTCTACTATCGGATTTCCAGAATCTGGAACTATTTACTCCGGATCTAATACAATAACCTATACCAACAAGAGTATTAATCAGTTTTTTGGTTGTTCTGGTATAGAAAGCAAAATTTCTTCTACGGATAACATTTATTCTGATGATACTTACTTTGCTTTTGAAAATGGAGATACTTCAAAGAGAATTGATTTTAGACTGACTGGAGTCATTTCAGAATTCAATCAAGGTTCTGATAATGTTGTTATATCTGAAAATCAAAAAATATCAGTGAAAAGTATTGGTGATAATATTTTAAACCGAGAAAATAATAATTATAAGCAAATTTTTGCAAATTCTTGGATTTATAATTCAAGTCCTTCTATTGATATTGAATCAATAGAAGGACCTAATGTAGTTCTAAAAAATTTCGTCGATAAATGTCAATTAAAGAAAAACGATTTAGTAGAAATTGTAGATAGGAGTACAAATATAGTTGTATATCCAACCCCAACATCAGATATTCCTTTTGTGGGTCAAGATATTTCTGCGGGATCAAAAGAAATATTCTTATCAGGAAGCACTTTTACTGGAACTGGTCTTTATAAGTTAAGAAGAAAAGTCAATAAAGCATACAGTAATACTATCAGTTTTATAAATGGAAATAATTCTGAAATAACTGATATTCAAAATTTATATATTGAAGATGATAAATTTGCATATGTTGCTTCCAATTCTTTACCTTCAAGCAGATCCACGGGAATATCCACAAATTTTTTATATAACTTAAAACCTAAACTGACTGAAAATTTTATTTCTTCTAATTCAGGACTTATAGAAGATAGAGATCTAGATACTGATGCTTACACTACAATATCTTTCGAAGATAAAGTTGAATTTATAACTGGTGATAGAGTATTTTATAAACCTTCTGATGAAAGATTATTCAATTTAAATAATAATGAATATTATATAAAGGTAGTTGGCACTAATTCTATAAAATTATTTGAATCTATAGGTACATTAGACGATAATAAATTTGCTGTCAAGTTTTATTCAGACCAGTATCCAGAATTTAATACAGAAAAAATTTCAGGTTCTCACACTTTTACATTATTTTCTCAAAGTAATAAGAAAATATCCGGTTCAAAGATTCTTAGAAAATTTCCAATTTCTTCGAATATAGAAACTGAAACGTCTTCAAATACTATTCCAAATTTTCCTGTAGGAATGCTCATAAATGGTGTAGAAATAGCAAATTATAAATCAGAAGATAAAATATATTATGGTCCTCTAGAACAAATTAGACTTTTAAATGGTGGAAAGGATTACGATGTTATTAATTTACCCAAACTAAAGGTACAAGGTGGATCTGAAGATGCTTTAGCAATACCAGTTATTACAGGTACAATAACAGATATTAATGTAATCCCTCAAGAATTTGATATTGAGCAAATTACAAGCATTGATATCGAAGGTGGAAATTCAAAAGGTGGAGTATTAGAACCAATATTAGTAAAAAGAAGAAGAGAAGTTTTATTTGATGCAAGGAGAACTACACAAGGTGGTGGTATCTCCACGTCCACCAATCAGTTATCATTCTTAGAAGACCATAATTTCTTTGATGGTCAAGAGGTAATTTATTTTAATAATGGAAATAATAACGTCAGTATAGGATTGGGATCATCTACTCTTACAAACAATAGTTCTTATTTCATATCTGTAGACAATAGCACAACAATTCAATTATACGAAACCTTTGAAGAATCGATAAATGGTACAAATCCCATTGAATTTGGCGGAACTATTTTTACGGGAATTCAAAAATTTAAAACTGCAGACTTTAAAGACACTCTCACTGAAGTTAGAGTTATTGATGGGGGATCATTTACAAACAGACAATTGTATGTAAAAACTTCCGGAATATCTACTACAAAAAATATAATTAAATTCGAAGATCATGGTTTTTCTACTGGAGAAGTTATTGAATATTTTGTTGATTCTGGAGAGTCTACTATATCTGGTCTTTCTACATCAAACAGATATTATATTGTGGCAAATGATAAAGATTCTTTCCAATTATGTGATGCTGGTATAGGAAATACGATATCATCTAATTTTGAAAGAAGGAATATTGTCAAATTGTCATCTACAGGATCTGGATACCAAAAATTTAAATATCCGGATGTCAAAATATCTGTAAACTTATCGCCAGTAGGATCTACAGTTTCAACTGCAAAATCTATACAAGTTTCACCAACTATTAAAGGATCTATAGAACAAATTTATGTTTATAACAAAGGTCTTGGATTTGGATCAAAAACACTAAACTTTGAAAGAACCCCAAAAATATCTTTACAAAATGGAAGAGAAGCAAGTATCAAACCAAATATTTTTTCGGGATTTTTATTGTCTGTCAGCATTGAATACGGGGGTTTTGAATATTTTTCAGAACCAGATTTAGAACTATTTGATCCTACGGGAAAAGGATATGGTGCTAAGTTAAAAGCAAATATTTCCGAAGGTAGAATATCTTCAGTCACTATAATTAATAAAGGTGTAGATTATTCATTCAATAGTAAGGTTATTATAAGACCTAGAGGTTTTAATGCTATATATGAAGGAAAAATTAGATCTTTAACTGTAAATTCTATACAAAAAAGATCCGGTCTATATTATGAATTAAAAAATAAAAATCAAGGTCTTCAGTTTACGTTTAATGGATACTCAGATAGTTTAAGAGACTCCTTTGGAGAAGAGTCTTCTACAAGTTCTAGTATTATTGGATGGGCTTATGATGGAAATCCAATATATGGTCCATATGGATTATCAGATCCGAAAGATGAAAGTTCTATTACAAAAACATTAGTTTCTGGATATACTCTAGACACTTCAAAAGTTATTGATAGACCTTCCGAATTTTCTGATGGATTTTTTGTTGAAGATTATTGTTTTGATAATTCTGGAGATCTAGATGAACATAATGGAAGATTTGAAAAAACAAAGGAATTTCCAAATGGTGTTTATGCATATCATGCTTCAATAAATTCAATTACAGGAAATCCAGAATTCCCATATTTTGTAGGAAACTCTTTTAGAACAAAGTTAATATCTGAAAATAAATTCTTAGATCAATCATTTGAATTTACAAAATATAATTTAATTAGAAATACTTTCCCATATAAGATAACTGAGAGATTTTCTGGATATGATTTTGTAACAGAATCTAGAGAAATCTCCAATCAAGAAGTGAGAATAACTTCTATTTCTAAGGGAAATATTGATAAAATTAATGTCGTAAATCCGGGCGAAAATTATAAAATTGGAGATAAATTAAAATTTGAAAATCAAACTCTTGGTGGTGATATTCAATCTGAAGTATCTTCGATTAAAGGAAAAGAAATTTCTGATATAACAACATCCTCAGAAATTTTTGAAGATGCCGTTTTTGTATGGAACTCCAATAAAATTAGAGTTCATACACCATCACCAAATACATTTAAGAATGGGGATTTTGTAAATGTTTCCGGATTTGCAACTTCTAGATTATCTGAATTAAATGGATTCTCTTCGATTTCGGTCAAAGAAATTCCAAATGTTGCCATTACGACAGAAATAACTGAAACTATAGGTGGGGTTTATACTGATATTTACGTTACAAATATTCCAAATAATGTATCTTCTGGATCTAATATAAACATTGGAGGTGAAACTCTTTCTATACTAAATTTATACCCTAAAAAGAATATACTTAGAGTAAAAAGAGAAATTTCAAATGTAGGAATAGTTCATACAGTAGGAACTGCTGTTACATTTGAAAATTATGTTTTTGATATTGAAAAATCTATTCCATATTTCGACTCAAATAAAAATGTTAAAGTTTATTTTAATCCTAGAGAATCTGTAGGTCTTGGTACAATACCAGGAAAATCTACTGATATTCAATTCAATCTTGGAGAAGAGTTAATAAAATTGAGTGTCCCGGCACAATCAATTTTCTTAGAAAATCATCCTTTCAAAAATAATCAAAAAGTAAATTTTGAAAGAGGAATTAATGATAACATTCAAGTAAGGAACACTCCTACGAGTGGAAATTTCAATTTACCTCCCGATCTTTACATAGTAAACAAGTCTAAAGATACTATTGGTCTTAAAACTTCTTTATCTTCAACAGAAGTTTATTTTTCAACTGTTGGTGATGATTCTGCGGAATATTTAATTGAAAGTGTTTTTGATGAAAAAACGGCAAAAGTTACAAAAAATAAATCTACTGTATCAATATCAACATATCATGGATTAAAAAGTGGAGATATTATTAATTTAAACATAAATCCATCTCTCTCTGTTGGTATTGGAACTTCGACTAAAGTAAATGTTTTATATAATGATTACATTGAAAACATAATTATTGAACCTATTAAGATAAGCACATCTAGTATTAATACCTCATTGAATGAAATTACGATTTCTAATCATATATTTAAAACCGGTGACAAAGTAATATATGAAAATCCTTCATACATTTCACCAAATGTTCCTATTAATAACACTTCGTATTTTGTGTATGTAAAAGATAGTAATACAATTAAATTATGTGAGACTATAGTTGATGTCTATAATAATCCGCCAAAAGAAATTGATATTACTTCCTCAGGCAATTCCAACCAAAAAATATCGTTAATCAATCCACAAATTAAAGTTGTAAAAAATAATAACTTAGTATTTGATTTATCAGATAATACTTTATCTGGATATAAATTTAAAGTTTTTTATGATAAAGAATTTTTAAGTGATTTTGTTTCTACAGGATCTACGAATTCATTTGTAATATCAGAATCTGGAACTCCAGGAAGTTTAGGTGCAGAATTTACTATTAATTATAATTCAGATTTACCCCAAAAAATTTATTACTCACTTGAAAAATCTGGATATATTAGTACTTCTGATACTACCATAGAAAACTATTCTGAGATCTTATATTCTGATAGTTCTTATAATAAAAGTTACAGTGTATTTGGAATTGGATCTACAGAATCATCTTCCTTCATTATAAATCTCCGAAATAAACCCGAAAGGTTAAGTTATAATAGTTCTGAATGTGACAGGTTAGAATATACTACCACATCAAAAAATGCAAAAGGTCCGGTCAATCAAGTTAAAATAATATCAAAGGGATCAAATTATAATAAACTCCCTATTTTCAAAGAAATAGATTCGGAAGAAGGTAATGGTTTTTCACTCTTACCAGAATCTTCTAGTATTGGCAATGTATTATCATCTAGAGTAATCGATACTAATTACGAATACTCTTCAGATAAAACTCTAAAACCTATGGCATTAATTTCTCCTATAGTTTCTTTAATAGGATCTAATGTAGTAGATTTTATTAGTGTTACTGATGGAGGATCTAACTTTATTAATGCACCAGATTTAGTTACAATTAATAAAGATGATAGAAAAGAAATTACTAATGGATTATTAAGAGCAGTTATTTCCGGATCTTCAATATCTAGAATTGACACGGAAGTTCCGGTAAAAGGAATATCAGACTTTGGAGCAGAAGTTTTTACGGTAAATAACACAAATGGTGTTAGTGTTCAAAAAGTAAGTTATGATTCGAATACACAAACTTTTGATTGTACAATTACGACACCTTTTGGTGGATTTGGAGAATTACCTTTCGCAGAAGATGATGAGGTTTTTATTGAAGGAATTCAGAAACAAGAATCGTCTGGAGATGGTTTTAATTCTAAAGATTATGGGTATAAATTCTTTACCGTTACAAATTATGGTTTAGCTGCGGATCCTTCCGGATCAGACATAGTAACAATAAAATCTTTATCATCTAATCCTGGAATAGCAAAAATTATTCAAGATTCTTCAGGTGTTTTAATCAATAAAAAGAATTATCCTTCATTTTTAGTTAAAACTAGAGCATCTGATTTTCAAATTGGAGAAAATCTTTTGTTGAATGATGAAGAATCAAATTTAGAAATATTTGATTATGAAAGTAGTAATATTATAAAAGTATTTGGATCTGATGTAATTAAATCTAATGATAAAATAACAGGAAAAGTAAGTGGTAATGTAGCAACTATTAAGGATATTCAACTTTTTGATGGAAGTTATACAATTTCTGCAACTAATAGAGTTGATGAAGGTTGGTTTACTAGGTCAGGATTCTTAAATGAAGATTACCAAGTTCTTTCTGATAATGATTATTATCAAAATCTTTCTTATGCCATCAAGAGTCAAGTAACTTGGAATGATCAAAAAACTGCTATTAACAATATTGTACATACCATAGGAACTAAAAACTTTGCACATACAGAGTTAATTGCTGATTCTGAAGCAGGAATTACAACAACCTCAAATGTTACTGATATAGTTGTAGATATTTTAAATGAAAATAGGGTTGATACTATTAATAATTTCGATTTAGTTCAGGATTCTGATATTTTTGATGAAAAATCTAGATTTTTAAAATTAAAATCAAAAAAACTTAGTGATTTTAGTGAAGCAATTTCAAATAATGTATTAAAAATTGATGATATTTCAGAAGATTTTTCAGATTCTGAATTTGATCCAGATTTATTTGTTTCTATTGAAAATGAAAAGGTAAATGATTCTTCAATTTACCAAAACTTCTTAATCAAAGTAGTTTCCGAAGAATCAAAAAATCAGATTCAGTTTACTGATATGACAATACTTAGTGATCCAGGAAATAATAATTTTGCAGTTCTAGAAAAAGAAACTCTTACAAATTCGGGATTAGAAAATTATCACACTGAAAATGAACAATATGGAGATTTTTCGATTGAAACTGATTTATTTGGAGATACATTTATTAGATTTACTCCTACAGATCCTTTTAATGTTGATTATAATATTAAATTTATTAAAAAATCATTCACTAATTTTACAGGAATATCAACAGAATCTGTAGGATTTGTTGATTTAATCTCATTTAACAATACAGTTTCTACAGGAAGCACATTGAATATAGTAGGATTTGACACTAGTTCTTTATCATCGATTTTTGTGACGGCAAACATAATTGATGGATTAAATAATATTTCAAATCTTGTAGAACTTTATATTACTCACGATGGGGAATCCACTAATATTGCAGAATATTTTGTTGATAGTGATAGTAATTTTAATTCGGATAGTTTTCTAGGAATAGGATCTTTTGTGGCAGATATTAATTCTGGACAATTTAGTTTAGATTTTGAAAACTATTCTCCAAATAATCTTATTATAAAATCAAGAATTGTTGGATTTGGGACAACAGGTAGAGGTGAAGATACTTACAGATACTTAGCAGAAAATCAACCAGCAACAACTGAGAGAACGGTTATTTATAGATCAGATTTTGAAGAAACTAATGCTGGAACCGCAAAAACTATAGTATCACTTAATAAGTTTAATTTTGATACTATCAAATCTTACATTGAAGTTGGAATAGGATCAAATAAATCTCTTCACAAAGTTTTATTATTACAAGATCAAAATAATATTTTTATTCAACATTCTCCATACATTACTGAGGATAATTACATTACTGGAATTGGAACTTTTGGTGGAAGTTATTTTGGTTCTACTAATTTTGATCTCATATTCTATCCAGATGAAAATCTAAATGAAAATTTAGATATAAGTATAGTTGCTTTTACTCAATGTTTCTATACCGAGGTGGACTTTATAAACCAACCAGAACCTTTAAGTTACGGATCTGCTTTAGATGAGCATAAAGTTGCAGCATATAATTCTATCAATGGTGATAGATTTAATTCTAAGAGTTTCGTTCTAACGAAGGATGGAATTCCTATTTTTGCAAGAACATTTAATCCAGAAAATACAAATCAACTTGATGCTTCTACAGGCAAATTTACACTTCCGAAAAATTATTTTAACGAAAATGAAGAATTAATTTATACTGCAAAATCAACTTTTGCTGGAATTTCACCTACCAATTTGACTTATAAAAATGGTACATTAGAAGATTTACTACCATCTTCTGTTTTCGTGATTAATAAGAATGAAAATACTTTCCAGATTTCTACAACCAGAGCAGGAACTGCAGTAACATTTACAGATTTAGGATCAGGAAATGCCCACCAATTTGAAATGTTCAAATCAAATGAAAAAGTTCTAATCACATTGAATGATTTAGTACAATATCCTTTAGTATCAACATTGGTTACTAAAACTACTGAGGGAAATGGTGGTTCGGTTTCTGCAGCATCCTCTTTCATATCATTAAGTGGGATATCTTCAATAAATCCTCTAGATTTATTGAAGGTTAATGATGAATTTATGCTAGTTACCAATGTTGGATTTGGAACTACTACCTTTGGTCCAATATCTGGTTTTGGTAATGTAAATTTAGTCAATGTTCAAAGAGGATCTGTAGGATCATTGTCTACAAGTCATTCAGATTCTTCTTCCGTGGAAGTTTTTCAAGGAACATTTAATATTTTGGATGGTAAAATTAATTTTACTGAACCACCTAGAGGAAATGCAATCTTAACTAGAAATAAATCTAATTTAGAATATGAATCTTCAGAATTTTCAGGGAGAACGTATTTGAGAGCAGATTACTCTACAAATAGAATTTTTGATAATCTTGGACCCACCTTTACTGGAATTGGCAGAACTTACACTTTGACCGTTGGTGGAGCAAATACAATTGGAATTGGAACATCTGGTGGAAATGGTTTTGTAATATTAAACGGAATTTATCAATCACCAGTAACAGATAATAATCCTGTAGGAAACTATAATATTTTAGAGGACTCAGTGTCTGGAATAACTAGTATTTCATTCACAGGAATTAGAAGTGATTTAGGAGATCCTGATAGTGTATTTATTTCAGAATTTGATGTAAATCAAAATCAACTTCCGAGAGGAGGTATAATTGTCTCTTTAGGATCTTCTGGAGGACTTGGATATGCACCATTAGTAGGTGCTTCAGTTACTGCAGTAGTTGGTGCTGGGGGAAGTATAGTTTCTGTAGGTATAGGGACAACAGATTTTAACGGGTCTGGATATAACGAATCTATAGTCTCTATTGGAGTCTCTATATTTGAAGATAATCATGCTGGGGATGTTGCTTCCATCAATGCTATAGTAGGTGCTGGAGGATCACTTTCTTTTACTGTTGGTTCTGGTGGAACTGGTTATATAAATCCACAAGTATTTGTATCCGAACCATCTTATGAAAATCTTTCTGTTACTGGAGTTTCTAGAGTCGGTTTAGGAGAAACTACAGATACTGGAGTTGGTTTTAAAGTTACAATAGATGTTGGTACTAGTTCTACAACAGGAATAGGATCAACTTACTTCGAGGTCAAAAATTTCAAAATAGTAAACAATGGATATGCATTTAAGAAAGGTGATGTATTTACTCCTGTAGGATTAGTAACAGACTATAGATTATCTTCTGCTATAACACAATTTGAACTAACAGTGTTAGATACTTATAGTGATAATTTTGCAGTTTTCCAATATGGAGAATTTGATTACATTGACTCTGTTAAAAATTATCAAGATGGAAATAGAAGAAGATTTCCATTATTCTATCAGGGCGATTTGATTAGTTTTGAATCGGGAAGTGATGATATTCCAGAACCAGATCTTAAGAACTTACTACTTATCGTTGTTAATGGAATTATTCAAGATCCCGGATCTGCTTATACTTTTGAAGGCGGAACATCTTTCCTCTTTACAGAACCTCCTAAAATAGAAGATAGTATTGATATTTACTTCTATAGAGGAACTAAAGGAATTGATGATAATTTAGTTACTGATATTATTCCATCTATAGAGGTTGGTGATACTATTCAGGTACGTAAGAATAATAGTATTCCTAAAACAATAACTCAAGATGAAAGAGTTGTTTTTGACCTTTCAAGATCAGATACTTTTGAAACAAATCCATATGTAGATCAAGGTATAAATGAAATTGATCTTAAACCATTGTCATGGACAAAACAAAAAACTGATAGAGTTGTAAATGGACAACAAGTATTTAAAACAAGGAAGTCTATTCTATCCCAGATTTATCCAACCACTAAAATTATAAAAAATGTTTCGGCTAGTGACAACTTTATTTCTGTGGATAATGTAGAATTCTTTGGTTCTGATGATATTGACGGAGCACCATATCAATTTAAAGGTCTAATTGCAGAAGACAATAATTTTGTATCCGCAGATATTACTACAAATATTGGCACTGGTGGAACTATTTCAGCAATTACAATTACAAATCCTGGAAGTGGTTATTTACCATCCTCTACGGTTGATATTAAATTTATGAATCCTATAAAGGTTGGAACTGGAATAGGAACAACAGCTTCTGCTACAGGAACTATTTCAATTGGTGGAACTTTATCTTCAGTAACCATAACAAATCCTGGATTTGGTTATACATTAGCACCTCGTGCAATCGTAGAAACAATAGATCCTAGTATTGAAAATACTGGAATAATTGAAAATATTAAAGGATTTAATGGAAATATTATTGGAATAGGAACTACAACTTCTTCTGGACAACTTGCACTGAAATTTGATATTGAAAGGGATAAAGATGAAAATAATAATTCTGTTAATATTGATCAATTGGAACCAGGATATGCAATCCTAGTTTATAACACAAATGTTGGATCTGGAGTTACTACAGTTGATGGTGATGACAATTCTATTATTGGTATTGGAACTAATTTCTTAGATAATATCTACTATATTAATGAGATCACTAAAAATGGTCCTACAGGTATAATAACTTGTACAGTAGATTCTGGTTCAAATATTGTAGGTATTGCAACAACTGGTGAATATCTTGGAAGATTCTCTTGGGGTAGATTGCAAAGTATTACCAGATCAAGTTCTCCAATATCTATTGGGGTTACCGGAAAAACTATTGATGTTGGATTAACAGCATTCCCTTCAGTAATCAGAAGAGGAGCAGGATTAAGACAAACTGGTGCTATTTTTTAAAACGTCTATATAAACCATATAAATATTTAAAAAAATGTGTAAAATAAAGATATGTCGGCATTAGTAACAGATCAATTTAGGATTGTGAATGCAAATAATTTTGTAGAATCTTTACTGAACGTTAACAATTCTTATTATGTATTTCTTGGTTTATCCAATCCAGGTAGTACTGGAGTTGAAGTTGGTTTCGGTAGAACTACAACTTGGAATCCTGATCAAGGTATTTCAGCAAATATTCCAAGTCCTATAGATAATTTTCAATACTTATCTCATTATAGAGATACTATATTATTCGGTAAAAAAATTGGAAGTGATAATGTAAGAAGAGTAATTAGAAGAATTAATTGGACTCCCAATACTCGATATGAAATGTATAGGCATGATTACAGTGTAAGTAATTTAAGTCCAAATTCAAGTAGAAGTAGATTATATGATACTAATTATTATGTAATGAATAGTGATTTTAAAGTTTATATTTGTATAGATAATGGTTCTTCTGGAACTAATTTAAGAGGTGAAATATCTAGAGACGAACCAAAGTTTGTAGATTTAGAACCTACTGCAGCAGGTAATAGTAATGATAACTATATTTGGAAATATCTATTTACAGTAAATCCTGCAGATATCATCAAATTTGACACTACGGAATATATCGTAATACCAAACGATTGGGAAACTTCCACAGATCCTCAAATTGTTAATGTAAGAGAATCGGGCAATTCTTTTGATAATAACAATCAAATTAAAAAAGTATACATCGAAAAAGCAGGAAATTCAATTTATTCATCGGGAACTTACAAAATTGTAGGTGATGGAACTGGAGGAGAAGTAGAAGTAATAGCAAATGATAATGGACAAATAATTGATGCGAAAGTTGTTTCCGGAGGAAGTGGTTATACCTGGGCACAAGTTGATTTGAGAAGTTCTGGATCTACTTCAGAAAGAGCAAAATTAATTCCGATCATTCCACCATCGAATGGGCATGGATATGACATCTATACAGAACTGGGTTCTGATAAAATATTAATTTACTCTAGATTTGACGATTCGACAAAAGATTTTCCAGTAGATACAAAATTTGCTCAGGTTGGAATACTCCAAAATCCTAAAAAATTAAACTCTAGAACTGAAAATTATACAGAATCTACATTTTCTTCCGTATATTCCTTAAAGTTAGATATAGATTCTATCGAATCAAATGATCTTCCTTTAGTTGGAACAATTATGGAGCAAAATTTAGGTAATGAAAAAATAGCTAGGGGTTATGTTACTTCATATGACATTGAAACTAATGTTTTAAAGTACTATCAAGATAGATCTTTATATTTTAATAATACTTTCGATCAAACTGATAATAATGATATTACAAATGAAGGAGAAATCCTCCCATTTGAGTCATCTTCAAATCAAATAACTCCTTTTGGTGGGTCAATCGATACATCTTTTAGTGGGATAACTACAACACTCGGATCAAAACAAGTAAATTTAGGAGTTACTTTTCAGGATGGACTTGCTCAACCTGAGATAAATAAAAGTACTGGAAAGATAATTTATATTGATAATAGATCTCTGATTGAAAGAGACTCTAGACAAAAAGAAGACGTTAAAATTATTCTGGAATTCTAAAAAAGATGTCACAAAAAACAAACTTAAACATAGGTCCATATTACGATGATTTCGATAGTGAGAATAATTTTTATAAAGTATTATTCAAACCAGGATATCCAGTTCAGTCTAGAGAACTAACTACTTTACAATCTATTATCCAAAATCAAGTAGAAGATTTTGGTAGTTTTATATTTAAAGAGGGATCGATGGTGATTCCTGGAAATGTTGGATATGATCCAAATTTCTTTGCCGTAAAGTTAAATTCGACTCAATTTGGGGTAGATATATCACTTTATATTGAAAATTTTGTAGGAAAAACTATAGTAGGTGAGGTAACAGGAATAACTGCAAAGGTAAGAAAAGTTGTTCTTCCAGATGAATCTGATAATGTAGAATATGTTACGTTATATCTAAACTACTTAGATTCTGATCAAAATTTCGAGTTTACAGAGTTCCAAGATGGAGAAACTCTCACATCTTTAGATAATATAGTTTACGGTAATACCACAATTAATTCTGGAACGGCATTCGCATCCCTTATTTCTTCAGAATCTACATCTGTAGGATCTGCGGCATTTATTGGCAAGGGTGTTTACTTTATTAGAGGTTATTTTGTAAGTGTAAATGATGAAAATATAATTTTAGATTATTACACAAATACTCCCTCATATAGAGTTGGTCTAAATGTAACCGAATCGATAATATCTGCTAAAGAAGATATATCTTTATTTGATAATGCAAAGGGATTTTCTAACTTTGCATCTCCAGGTTCTGATAGGTTAAAAATATCTTTAAACTTAAGCAAAAAAGATTTATCTGATAATAATGATACTAATTTTATAGAACTTCTTCAGATAGAAGATGGTAAAATTAAAAAAATTGAAACGAAATCGGAATTTTCTAAAATTAGAGATTATTTCGCAGAAAGAACTTATGATGAATCTGGACATTATACAATAAATCCATTTAACATTACTTTAACAAATTCTTTAAACAATCGTTTAGGGAATGATGGTTTATTTTTCGAAAATCAGCAAACATCTCAAGGCAATGTTCCTTCTGATGATTTAGCATCATTAAAAATTTCTCCAGGTAAGGCATATGTAAGAGGATATGATATCGAAAAAGTATCTACAGAAATAATAGATGTAGAAAAACCAAGAAATACTAAAAATTTATCTGATGTAGGAATTTCTTTCGAAATTGGGAATTTGTTTACGGTAAACAATGTTACCGGTTTAGCAAAAATTAGAACTACAATTGATTTACATTCCCAATTTTCTGGATCCGGATCTAAAATTGGAGAAGCAAGGGTATATTCTTTCAATTTAAAAGATTCTGCATACTTAGATAATTCCACTAATTGGGATTTAAGATTATATGATATTCAAACATATGTAAAATTAACTCTTAATGTCGATTTAACTGCAAATGAATACTTAGAGTCTTTTATAATAGAAGGAGCAACATCAGGATCTCGCGGTTTCTTAGTATCAGATTCTTCAGCATCAAATACCATATTTTTAAGGCAAACTTCAGGGACTTTTGTAAAGGGAGAGGGTTTGATTGTAAATGGTATTAAATCTTCCAGATCTGTAGAATCTATTCAAAGTTATGGAATTGATGATATAAAATCAGTGAGACAAATAACTCCTTTTAGTCCAGCTTCTAGTGATTTTGTTGCAGATACAGTTTTAGATAGAGTTTCTTTTAACAATGGAATATCTTTAATTTCTATCTCCAGTTCAGATGCCGGAATATCAACAGTAACTGCAAATGGTCGTAAATTTGTAGGAATAAAAACTGATAATATTATTACATATCAAAGAAGCACTCTAAAACTAGAAACTTATAATAGAGTTGTATCCGTTAGTAATGACGGTCTTTCGTTTGAAGTTACTGGTATAGCAACTGTTGCTGGCGTTTTTGATGGTTCAATTCCATCATCTCCCGGTCAATTTGTTTCTGGTCCAGATGTTATAGATTCTCAAGTTTCTGGATTCCTTGCTCAACCTAATGTTAGGGGTTCTGGTAAGTTGTATGCATTATTACCAGAAAAAAATACATCTTCATTAGATTTATCATCTTCAAATTTATATTTAAATGATCAGATAGTTGGAAAAAATGTTAACAATGATGATAAATTGGATATATCAACATCCGGAGATCTGTCAAACATTAATGGAATAACATGGCCAGCATTTGATGAGGAAAGATATACTGTAAGTTATGCAAATGGAAGCATACCTAGAATTACTAGTGACTCTATTTCTATTTCCGGAAGTAATTTAACTATAAAAGGATTAGATAATACTTTGTCATTTAATGACACCGTTGTTAATGTAACGGTGCTTAAAGACAATATTCAAAGTAAAGTTAAGAATTATGATAGAAGTACAGTTATATTTGTATCTAGATCAAAATTTAAAGAATCTGGATTAAACGAAAATACTTCAAAGAATGATGGTTTATCTTTTAATAATTACTATGGTTTAAGAATTCAAGATGAAGAAATTTCATTAAATTATCCAGATGTTACAAAAGTTATTTGTGTATACGAATCTTTAGATAAATTAGATCCAGTTTTAGATAGACTTCAGTTCCCATCTTCTTCTGATGTTAGTAATAATTCCATTGTTGGTGAGAACATCATAGGAACACAAAGTGGTGCAGTAGCTAGAGTAGTTACAAATATAACTACTACTCCATCATCGTCTGCAGATACTTTAGGGATTGTTTATTTAAATAATCAAAAATTTGATCTTAATGAGCCGGTAAAATTTGAAGAATCTAATATTGATAGTACTGTAGAAGCAACTATAAAAGGAAGTTATAAAGATATTTCAAACTCATTCAAACTTAACAGAGGGCAAAAAGAGCAATATTACGATTACTCTAAGATTGTTAGAAGTAAAGATACTTCAGAACCATCTAGAAGAATAATGGTTGTTTTTGACCGTTACTCTGTACCTGCTAATGAAGATGGAGATGTATTTACAGTTGCTTCTTATCAAGAAGAGAGGTATTTAAGTGATATTCCACTAATTTCCGGAAAAATTAGAGCAACTGATACTTTAGATTTTAGACCTAGAGTTAGTACATTCAATCCTGATATAACTACCGATAGATCTCCTTTTGACTTCATATCTAGAACTGGAGCATTTAACTCCAACCCATCAAGATTGTTAGCAGCAGGCGAAAGTTCTATTTTATCACAAAATTTCTATCTACCAAGAATTGATAAAGTTTATTTAACTACAACTGGAGAATTTTTGGTCGATAAAGGAATTCCATCAAAAAATCCAGAAGAACCAAAAACCAGAGAAAACATGTTGGAATTGGGAACAATCAATTTACCAGCATATCTTTATGATCCTCAAGATGCAGAAATAATATCTGTAGACAATAAAAGATATACTATGAGAGATATTAGTCTCATAGAAGATCGTATAGAGGTTCTCGAAGAAGTAACAAGTTTGTCTCTCTTGGAAGCAAACGTCCAGTCTCTGCAAATTAAAGATTCTGAAGGAAAAGATAGATTTAAAACAGGATTTTTTGTAGATGATTTTTCTGACTATTCGAAGATTGATAATTTTTTATCTACAGTATTAATTGATGGGGAGAATAAAAATCTTTTACCAAGTATCTCAAGAGATACTTTAGATTCTATAGTTGCTCCTAAAGATAATACAACTATTAATACCTTAGACTTGAAAGAAAATTTTGTATTAAAAGATCCATCTATCCAAAAAACAGGAAAATCTTTAACATTATCGTATACTGAAAAAAATTGGATCGAACAACCATTTGCAACAAAATTTGAAAAGGTAAATTCATTCGGAATTTCATCATATAATGGAAAAATTATATTAAATCCCCCTAGTGACAAATGGTTTAGAACAATTGAAGAGAATATCAATTATAAAAAATCGCAAAAAAATGTAGAAATTGAAAAAGAATCGGATTTAGTAAATACTGGCAATGATAATACTAGTGTAGATAAAGTATCTAACTCTTATTTGAGATCTAGAAATGTAGAATTTACAGCATTTAATTTAAAACCAAATACTAGATTTTATCATTTCCTAGATGGAAATTCTGATATTGATGTAATTCCAAAATTAATTGAAATTGCAAAAGATTCTTCTCTTGCCACTGATGGTTCTTCTGGAGTATTCGAAGTTGGAGAAACTGTAATTGGATATATTGATAATGTTGCCAAAGTAAGATTTAGAGTTTGTAATCAAAATCATAAATCTGGACGTTTTGATAATCCAACAGAAAAATATACAATTAATCCATATAAAAAGAATTTATTACTGACAGATAATTATGGAACTAATTCCAAAGTTCTTAATGTTGATACCTCTTCTCTTGCGGATTTACGTCAAGGTTTATATTATGGATATATTACAAAAGGAATGAAGTTAGTTGGGCAATCTAGCAGTGCTACTTCTTATGTCAAAAAAATAAGACTTATTTCCGATAATTATGGAGATCTGATAGGAACTTTCTTTATCAAAAATCCATATTCCACACCAAAACCAGCAATTAGAATTTCTACCGGAACTAAAACTTTTAGATTATCAAGTAGTAAGTCAAATGTATCAAATTCTATATTTGCGTCTGATACAGAATCTAGCAATTCTTTAGGTTTACCTACCATATCAAATATTCCTCAATCCAAAGCAGAAACAAATTATGTCTCTAAAGAAACTGATATTAAGTTTGAAAGACCGATATCAAAAATAAGAACAAAATCAAGAAGTGTAAGAAATGCTATTAGTGAGGAAGTTATTTCCAATATAACAGCAATTACAAACTCGGATCCACTGGCACAAACATTTATTGTTGGAAATAATTTAGGCAATCAATCAGAAATAGAAACAAATGCAGATGTTAATGGGGCAACTTTAACGTCATTAGATTTATATTTCGCATCAATTGATAGTGGAAATGAAGAAATTTCTGTAGAAATTAGAACTACAGAATACGGAATTCCCACAAGAAAAATTATTGGCAAACCTGCCATTTTAAAGCCAAGGACATTAAATGAAGATGGAACCGAAACTATCAATATTAATGTTTCGTCAGTTGGGAGTGTTGCAACTAACATTAAATTCCCAGAACCTATATTCTTGGAACCAGGAAGAGAATATGCTATCGTTGTAAGTTCTGATAAGTCTGAAGAATATAGTCTTTGGACAGCTGTAATGGGTCAACAAACAATTGAAACTAAAAATTTGCCTGATGTAGATACTATTAGATATACAAAAAAAGTAGGAATTGGATTCTTATATAAGAATCAAAATGGGTCTAATTGGTCTCCAAATAAGTATCAAGATTTGAAATTTAAATTATATAAAGCAAAGTTTACGAAAAATTCAGGAATTGCTTATTTTTATAATACGCAATTAAGTGAGGGAAATACATTTGTTCCTACATTAAAAAATAATCCTATTACCGTTTTACCAAAAACTGGAAGACTTTCAATTTCTACAACTACTAGTTCTATGTTAATTGACGCACTTTCTGCAGGAAGAAAGTTAGTAGGAACTAATTCTAATGGTGGAAGTGCAATAGTTGTTGGTTCTGGAAGCTCTGTTACTAATGTGGAACTTACTACCACTGGCGAAAATTATCCAAAATCAGTAGTCGAAACAGTTGATACTTATAATATTGTAGGTACAGGAAGAAACTTAAAGATAAACATTATTACAGATTCATCAGGAATTATTACCGGCATTGGACAATCTTCTACAAATGCGGGTAATGGATATCAAGTTGGTGACATTGTAGGTATTGTTACAACCTCAACTTCATCTGAAACTGGAAATGGATCTAGAATAACAATTAGTGCTATCAATGGGTTAGATACTGTATATCTCACTAATGTTCAGGGCGAATTTGGTCCTCAAGGAAGTGGGCATGAGTTTGCTGTTGGTGCAGGAATAAGTTACTATAGTGATTCTGGACAAATAACAACAACATCAGCAAATATAATAGACTCTGTTTCTGATGGGGGATTAAATTCTGGAAATTATATTAAAATTGATCATTTCAATCATGGAATGTATTCCAATACTAATAAAGTATTGTTAAAGAATATACAATCTAGTGAGGTAAGTACTATCTTAAATAGTACATTATCATCTGACAATACCTCTACTATCAGTGTTTCAAATACTTCAAATTTCGATAATTTTGAGGGTATTCCTGTTAGTGGAACTAATCTTGGGTATATTAAAGTTGAAGATGAAATTATTTCTTATAGTGCTGTAGGAAGTGGATCTCTTACAATAAGTTCTAATGGGAGAGGAATCGATTCTACAAAAATTACAACTCACACAAATGGTTTAACTGTAGAAAAATATGAGTTATCTGGAGTTTCTTTGAGAAGAATTAATAATATTACTCATAACATTTCATCACCAATTGAAATGGATAGTTACTATATTGAATTTTCTAGAGGAAATACATATGGGAATGATAGAAGTCTTGACGGTTCTACAAGTAATTATCCACAATTATCATTTAATGATAACAGAGCATTAGGAGGTTCTAATGTAAATGCATCTCAAAATATATCTTTTGGTGCTATTGTGCCAAATTATGATATTACCACTCCAAGCTCTTCCACTTCTGTAAGTGCTCAAATAAGGACTGTTACAGGAACTAGTGTTGGTGGAAATGAGGCATCATTCAACGATAAAGGATTTGAAGATGTTTTATTGAATTCATTAAATCCATTAAATAGTGTAAGATTAGTTTGTTCTGAAGGAAATCAAAATGAATATTTGACCAATTTACCAAATAAAAAATCATTCACTACTGCGATAAAGTTTGAAACTAACGATTCTAATCTTTCACCTATATTAAACTTGGATCATGCATTTACAGAATTCTATTCATATCGTCTGAATAATCCCGTTTCGGATTATGCTAAGGATGGTAGGGTTAATTCCACATTGAAAGATCCACATTCATCCGCATATTATTCCAACCTTATCAAATTGAGAAATCCTGCATCAACACTGAAGGTAATATTATCTGCAGAAAAACCTGTAGGAACCGATTTTAGAGTATTATATAAACTGATAAAATCTGACTCAAGTGAAGTTGAACAGGCATTCAATCTTTTCCCTGGTTATACAAATCTTACCCAAAGTAAAGATGGTCTAATTATTATTGATGAAGGAAACAATAATGGTCTATCAGATAGAAAAGTTGATTCTAGTGCAGAAGGAGAATTTTTACAATATGAATTTACGGCAGAAAATCTTGATTTGTTTACTGGATTTGCTATAAAAATTATATCTTCTAGTACAAATCAAGCAAAAACAGTGAGAATAAATGATCTTAGATGTATCGCAATAAGATGATAAAAGTTGAAGGTTATTCAAATTTATATCGAGACGAAAAAACAGGTGCTATTGTAAATTGCGATAGTACCACTTATAATCAGTATGTCAATTCTCTAGATATTCAAGAATTTAAAAATGAAGAATTGAATAATATGAAAAAAGATATTGAAGAAATAAAAAATTTACTCAAAGATTTTTTAACCAAATAAACTGCTACCAATAATTCATATAAATATCTAAAGGATTATAATTTATAAAGATAATGGCAGTTTATGCATCTAATATTGTAATTGAGCAGGGATTTGACTTTTCCAGTTCTTTTGCTTTAGGCGATTCTAAAACTAATTCCAGTCTCAATATTACTGGATATGGTGTTACTGCACAATTAAGAAAAAGTCCCTCTAGTTCAACATCAGTTTCTTTTGTTTCGACAATTTTAGATTCTGAAGTTGGTATTATTGAACTTTCACTGACTGATAATCAAACTCTAAGTTTAAAACCTGGTAGATATGTTTATGATGTTCTAGTTGAAATTGGGGGATTAAACTCTGGAGGAAAAAAATATAAAGCATTTGAAGGTATGGCTTTAGTAAGAGCGGGGGTAACAAGGTAATGCCAAGTATACCAGATAGAATTGGTGGACAAGGAGTAATAAAAGTCCTTTCAAATATTAGTGGATCATCAGTATCTAAAATTGTAGATCTAAGTGATCTTAATGTATCATCTCTAGCAGATGGTTTCTTTTTAGAATATGATGCAAATACTTCTAAATTTATCACCACTGATACATATAGATTTGTCAAAAATATTAATGTAACTGATACAACAACAACTCAAAATTTTGATGTTATTGGTATTACTACATTTAGGGGGGATTTATTTGTAGGTTCAGATCTTTATATCGATGAATATTTAATTTATGAAGATAAGTTTGATGGGCCAAATGGAGTTGGATATTTTGATAATGATGGAAAATTAGTAAGTAGTGGAAGCACTGCAACGGCAATAGTGACAAGTAATTTTATATTAACAACCGATGAACCATCCGGAATTGTTACTTGGACAAGTATCCTTGATGGAGGAGAATACTGATGGCAAAACCAAGTACAAGACAAGGGTTAATTGACTATTGTCTCAGAAAACTGGGAGCACCAGTTTTAGAAATCAATGTTGATGATGATCAGATAGATGATTTAGTTGATGATACTATTCAATATTTTAATGAACGACATTATGATGGTGTCGAGAGAATGTATTTAAAATA
>Ga0181399_1000141_pt1 | contig 25265 bp, 25 predicted proteins | sample 22SPOviralmetaG_FD_130128 | JGI IMG/M metagenome (GOLD analysis project Ga0181399, IMG submission 130128) | Marine viral communities from the oligotrophic San Pedro Time Series (SPOT) site, San Pedro Channel, CA, USA - 22 SPOT_SRF_2011-05-21 | ecosystem: Environmental > Aquatic > Marine > Strait...
TAACTCATGGTTTTTTTGTGATCTATTCGGCTACAACCATCATCTGGGCGGGCTACAACCAGCACTCAAAAAAAAATTTGATAATTATTCTTTCTTTCTTTCTCAGCTTAATCCAATCAATCATGTCTTATTACCAAGATAACCACACTTTCCAAGGCAATCCTATGCTTGACGTTTTCTCAGCTGACCCTATTTGGACCTACCAGATTATGGAAGACCTCCAGCGGGAAGGATGGGACGACTGGTGGTCCATCTATGAGCGTCGCCCATATGAATGGGAATTAGAAGATAAATTACAGTCTAGAATTCTATACATGAGTGGAATGGCTCGCCGCATTCAGCGATGCTGGTTCAACCGTGAGGAGCTGCCCATGGCCTGCCCGTGTCCCGAGTCTCCATAACCCTTTTCCATACATCTAACCTAATAAAATTTACATTGCCTACCCTTACTAACTCATGGTTTTTTTGTGATCTATTCGGCTACAACCATCATCTGGGCGGGCTACAACCAGCACTCAAAAAAAAATTTGATAATTATTCTTTCTTTCTTTCTTAGCTTAATCTAATCTTCCAGAGTCTTTACTCTTACAACCATGACTTCCATCACTCAGCTTAACTCTCTCAACGACTGGTATGACGAACTTACCTGTGGTTGCCTTGAGCTTCCAGCATTCGGCGACTACCTTGACACTCTTAATATTGCTAACGAAATCCAGTATCAGCGTGACGGCGAAGACATTGACCCTGATGTTGAAGATGCTCTACTTATCCGCTACCTCGGTGGAATGGCTCGCCGCATTCAGCGATGCTGGTTCAACCGTGAGGAGCTGCCCATGGCCTGCCCGTGTCCCGAGTCGCCTTAAAAAGGAACTATATCTACTCCAATAAATTCCCTCTTAAGTTCTACTACTCTATCATTCAGAAAATTATTATGGGTTGTTAGGTCAAGTATTGTATCTCCTTCATTTGAATATGTTTTAATAAAAAAATCCATCATATCATTACATCTGGTTATTCCTGATTTTTCTCTTCTAATAGGATAAGTTAATAAAGTATCTGGGTATTTTCCGTAATGTCCTTTGTCATTATCTATCTTTGTTTTCTTGTTTCTTATCCCATAGTATGCCTGTCCTTCTGTCCCAATATGTCTATTAATTTTCTTATAAAAAGTAGTTCCTTTCATCTGTGGGTTATATGTTCCATTCATTTTATAATAAACCATAACTTCTTCAGTTCTTCGTAATGGTTGTTTTTTTGCCAACATAGCACATGTTGAGTTATTTTTTTCCCAGGTATAATGATACTTAGGAGTCTCATATTTTAATAATTCATAAGTAAAAGGCATACCACAGTGTAACACTATTATACCTTTAGGTTTCAACACTCTCCACATTTCTGGAAATAAATTCTCCCAATCTAATGGTTTATCCCATTTTGCTTGGGTAGTACCATATGGTGGGCTACTATAAATTAAATCAATAGAATCTGTATCAATGGTTTTTATTACATCATGGATATCTCCAAAAATATACATTATATACTATTAGAAAAAAATATAATATGTTTTTATAGCCCGTCTGTCTAGAACCATCACTCAAAAAAAAATTTGATATTTATTTTTGCTTTCTTTCTCAGCTTAATCCAATCAACCATGACTACTAAAGAACTCAAAGCCGATAACCTACTTCTCCAAGCTAAGCTTGATGATGCTCTAGCTGAAATCCAAGAGCTTACAAATCTAGTAGAACACATGGAAAAAGCCGCGTTCAGACCTGGTCTTACGTTTATAACTACCCCTGAAGACGATACCATATGTCTAAAGCAAATTAATATTAGTCGTATTCACCAAGAAGCTATTTCTAGACTTAGTCTTCCGAGTCCTGCCGATTGGATAGATTTTATGAATAATACAAAAATAGAGGAAGACGAAGAATTTAAAGAACTAGGTCGTCAGTGGGCTGACCACATTGACACAGCTGACCCAGAAACTATCGGTATGACATGTTATATAGACCAACTAGCAGATATTTACAAGAAAAGGCTTGGAATAGAATGAAGTTGGTAAATGCGTGGTATCTACGGGCTACAACCAGCACTTAAAAAAAAATTTGATTTTTTATTTTTTAAAATTTACAGTATTAATTCTAACAATGGATAAGTTGTTCCAGATACTGCCCGAAGACATCGTCCGCCATGTTATGAGCTATTCAACCAACCCCGTTTGTAATGATGATTATTTTACCTATCATAAATTTTACAGAATCCACGATAGTATCACATATAATACTACTGGGGAAATGATTGATTTAATTGCTTGCTATTGGAATCAAACATTTACATTTGATTGTAAAGAATTAAATCTATCCACAAATTTATCTAGAAGATTAGCTGATAATCAAACCGAATGGGACAATAGTTTTCAAGGTATGATGGCGGTTAATAACTATGTTAGAAAAATATTTTCACACCCAGAACTAAGTGACTATTTTAAAAAACTGGGTTATTCCACTGGTAAGTTTGTTTTACACTATGAGATTGCTAATTGTTATGTATTAAAATGGCTTATGTATATAAAAGAGTTACAAAATGATTTAAAACTAGTGGATATCGGTCTTAGATGGCTTCGTCGCGGCAAGCCATATATTCCCAATATTAAAATGAAGAAACCAGCACTACAGGAACTTCTAACTAATAATGGTATCACGTGGAGAAAGTCTTGGAATAGAAAGAAGTTGGTAAATGCATGGTATAAACAGTAGAGTGCCGTGATCTACGGGCTACAACCACAACTTAAAAAAAAATTTGATTTTTTATTTTAATACTTTCTTAGTCTTAATCCAACAAACCAATCATGCCCTCCAACAAGAAAAAGAAGATTAGTAAAGTAGAAAAGATGCGTCGCAAGATAAAGTCACATTCTATTAATACTAGGAAAGCCATGACATCTAATACCTGGGCACGTTCAGAACAAAAAAAAAAATGTTGTAGTAAAATGTATTTTGCTAATGAATTTGTAAAAGTGTTAAAATTAAAGTAAAAAATACCCAGATAGAATATATATTTAAAATCTTTTTTTATATTAAGACTAATGTATAATTGTCAATGTGAAAACTGTGATGTAAGTAGTAAATTTAAATCTAATATTAAAAAACACATGCTCTACTGCCATGATATGGTTTATAAAGAACAAAAATTTTGCGACCTATGTAATATCCACTTTAATAGCAATAGGGAATATGAAACACACCGAAGACAGTATCACCCTACCGATGAGGAGCTTAGAATAAGAAAAGAATTAAGAAAAGCCAGAAATCGTAGATATTATCTAAATAAAAAACATTGCTTATAGTATATGGCTAATTATGTTATGGCTAAAGTAAAAGCCAATGCTCGTAAGATAGGGGTTACTGTGAAAGCATCTACTAGAAAAGGCAAAAAAGTAGATGTTTTTAAAGGGGATAAGAAGGTCGCCAGCATAGGTGACGCTACAATGGCTGATTTTACAAAGCATGGTGACGAACAGCGAAGGAAAAATTTTAAATCTAGGTTTCAAAAACAGAGGGTTAAAGTAGGAACTCCAGCTTATTATAGTGACCGTTTATTGTGGAACTAATACATTTTTTAAATTTATAAATTTTTTTGATTTTGTTTTATAGTAGGCTTTACACTTATATTTATTGATTAGTTGTTTTTCAGCCTCTGTTTGTAGTGGTATCATTACATTTAAATTAGAGTCCCATGTATCAATTATATGTTCTTTCTCCTTCTGGAGGTAGTCACTTCCATCATAAATTATGGTTATATCCCAATTATTTATACCTCCATTATCACGTATATATTGATACACTGGGAATTTATATTTTTTACTTTTTTTATTATAACAATTTTTCCTATGTGCTTTAGCTCTCCTAAATAAATTTATTGTTGAACCAGTGTAGGTTTTATGCTCTCCATACATTGACGTCAATTCATATACTACTCCCATTTATAACCTATATACGGATTATATCTTTAAATATTTATTACTATATTTTATTTTATTATCTATAAAAGAAAATCTAGTATCATTCCAGTGTCTTAATTTTTTATTATTCTACATTAAATATATATTCCCCCTGGGTTTTTGCTCCATGTCCTAGTATATTCTGGAGTTCTTGGGCTTTTTCAATTGATTCTTTATTATGAGTCACTATTATATGTCTAAGCAAATTTATGTTAATGGACTTGTCGGGAACATACTTTTTAAAACTAGTTGTTACATACTTACTGAAAGTGCTAGCAGTCATAGCCTTCAGCTCCTTGTGTTTGTTGAAGCTCTCAAATACATGCTTTTTGGTGGGTAAAACGTCACAGTATCTAAGTAATATATCCTCTACCTCACCTAAAGCACTTAATTCAATCCTCCTGAAACTGCCCACATCTTTTTTTGTTTTCCACTTGTTTAGTTGTATGTATTTATCTTCTCCTACTAGGTATAAATAATTACTATCTTTTGGGACTATATCATCTTCATTTCTTATAATTTGTAGGTCGCCGAAATCTGTCCGTGATGGTGCAACTAACATCAATCTACACAATAGGATTGATTGAAAGTCTAAAATATCATTTATGGTATGCTCTCCTCTATCTTTTTTTAAGAGTTCATCTAATTTAAATTCAGTATTTTTTAATACTAGATTTTCAAGCTCATTATATTCTATGTAGTTATCTTTCTGTTTCTCTGTCATTTCACCAGATTCTTTTTCTTTATTACGTTTATCTTTTAGTTTGCTAACATTACCGCTATAATACATCTCATTATTTTTTAATTGAGATAGTTGCTTAGATAACTGGGTTATTTGGCTTTCCAAATCATCTAGTAATTCAATAGTATGTTCTTTTTTTTTAGCAATACTAGCATGCTTGGTTCGTATGTCGCTTATAGCTTCTTCAACTACCAGTATTAAGGCTTTTATTATTACTACCGCAACTACTGTATAATTTAATTGGCTGTCTGTAGTTTTAAGGCTATCAATATATGCCTGAATATGTTCCATATGACTATTCCAAATATCAAAATTAACACCATTATGTTGATTATGGTCTGCCCCAATATTTTTACAAAGTGTTTTATACTGACTCCAACGTGTTTTAATACTGCTTTGAGATAGTTTAGGGTTATATACCAGAAGGAGGCTTTTGAATGGCTTAGGAATTTCATTACTCATCTTATATAATCTATATACAGATTATATCTTTAAATATTTTTTATCAAATTTAAATTTAATCAAAAGTTAATTTAAATGTTCCATCTTCTTTAACTAGGTTATTCTTTATTTTAGGTTGCTTTACATGGTTATGACATTTCCTTAAGTGATATGATAAACTGCTATACGGCATTTTTTTATTACAAGACGGACAATTTACTGGTCGTTTTGCCTTTTCTAGTAGTCTATCTCTATTTAAAAAATAATAAACCTTCATGTAGGCTGTATTATATTCTTCTGCTGTTAATTGTGGATATTTTTTTTTAGGCATGTAATTATTATATATGTATAAAATATAAATGTCAGCATTTCACACCATACAATCTACCCTTCCGCATGATAAATTACAATATGTGAAAGCCCAGCGAAAACGTGTATTAACTCCAGCAATTGTAGCTCAAGAATCAATGAAATTCTTGACTATGAACCTCCAACATGAAGATATATCTAAACATCGCCATCATCATTTTAAAGTAGGTGGATATGGAACTAAGTCCAAAACTCATAAAGGAGATAAGAATTTTACTACTAAAAAAGGTGACAAAGATTTTCATAGAAGCAGACACGATATTAAAAAAAAAAGAAACCCATATAAAAAATAATTATTAATATAATTTTTACCATATTATTAATTTTACTTACCTGGGAATAACTCCTAAAAGAGGATTTGATTCACCAATATTATCAATTTTATTAGCATTTCTATCATTGTCTTTTCCAGTCATTATATTTGATAGTTTATCTACAGCACGTTGAATTTTGACGCCTTCTGGTAATGATTTATATAATGTTATATCAGATGGAGGTCTTAAACCTTTAATTATCCTATTATTTACATCTTTAATAGCACAGGTTAAACTATATACAGTTTTATCTTGGACTAAATTTAAATCTACTGGTAATCTAGTTTTAGGAGTAAATGAAACAATTCTATCAACCGTATCAATTTCTAGCTCATCAGCAGTAATAGTATAGATACTTTTACCTAAATCTCCTCTTGCCCCATTATGAGATTTTACTGGTTCTGACAATAATTCTACATTAAATACATCTGTAAATGGGTGTGTTCTAATTTTAATTTCACTGGAAACTCCTGTTCCATTAATTACTTGTGCTTTTGGATTATTTATTAATGTTGTCATTCCAAGTACTCTATCTACATTAGCTATATTATTACTTTCAAAATATTCATCACGAACTACGTTATCACCTGAATTTATATAATACTTAGGTACAGGATTATCATAAACAGTTAGTTCAGGAGGGCGAGGTGATGGGTCTATATCGCTAAGTTTTAATCTTCCAAACTTATACATCTGTCTTAATTGATACGTATTAGCACTAATAACTGGTTTTGTAGCAAATGAATGTTTGGGCCATAGTTCAATAGTTTTTCTTTGAGAAGTTCCAAGACGGAATTTAGTTTCTATTTTATCATTATCAGGGTTAATTGGTCTTCTACTTAACATTCCATCAGCCCAGCAATATGAAGATAAGTCTTTAGTTACTGTAGCATCTTGTGTTTTACATGGGTAATGTCCGCCTCTACCTACTGTTATACTCGCCATCAAAGGATAATCACTTTGTTTAATTTGCGTTGTCCCGTTGTCACCTTCCGTTCCAGCAGGCGGCGGTAAAGGATTTATATTTACTACTGTTTTATATATTTCTGTCATAGCACTTCCAGCAGGACTTTCAGGACCATCATTATTTTCGTCCCATTTAACTGGTTGAGCCGCACTACTGGCCGCACTAAATATAATTTCATTCATATCTTTAACCTGAACTTGTAAAACTAAATCCTGAGTAGGGTCAAAACTAGTTACTTTTGTATCAATAAAATCTTCATATACAACTCTAGTTCTAACATTACTATAATCAGGATATAATGGTTTATTTTCTAATCTTTCCAAAACACATACTTGAATATACGGCACGTAAGCCTTGGTAGCCCCATCTACTTTAATGTTCCCTGCTGGGTCTGTGTTTCTACATTGTATGAAATAATCACATAAGTCAGTAGTTGATGGGCTTATTCCAAGAGCACCAGTCTCAGCAGCATCTACAGCAAATTCGGAGGCTGGGTCACCAACCTCAGTATTATCATAAGCTGAATTAACTTCTCTTATTCTTCTATTAACTCCTACTCTCATTGGATTATAACCTAACACTGTATCTAATGCTAAATTTACATCAACCCCATCAGTTCTAAGAAAACTAGGAGTTTTTATTGCTGGAGGTGACGCCGAATTATCAAAACTCCATGGAACTCTATAATAGTCTTCCAGTTCCGTGCTACTTACAAATAATCTAGAAGCATAGAATCCTTTTACTTCCATAGAGGGATTATTAATAGAATCTACTTCATTTTGATAACAAAATCTACTAATGTCTAAATCTTTATCACCTTTTTTATCTTCAAAAAACGTCCAATTTTCTTCTAATTGAGCGTCGGGCGGTGGTCCTGCTGTACCTCCTGGATTAGTAGCAGTTGATGTTCCTACACCCCAAAATATAGCACCTGGTTCAGTTCTTCCTTCAAATTGTGTTGTTGGAGAAAATACTCCATATATTCTTGTTACAGTTTGTCCTGTTGAATTTTGGGGGGCTAATGCTGGTGTAAAATCAAATCTAAAATCCCAGAAATTATCAGCAGATGCCCCACTTAAGGGTGTTACTGTTCCAGCTCTGCTATCTCCTACACTATTATATGTAAGAGTCCATTCTTTATCAACAGTAGCTCCTAATATTGCGGGCGTATTTCCAATTACTTGATGTTTTAAACCCGCCAACATATTACCATTAGTGCCTCCTAAATCAACGTTGTAACTTCCTTGAATACTTAGACCGCTTGTAGATGCCCCGCCTACACCTTGTAGAACTATGTAAAAAACGTTATGAATACTGGTATCCGCAGTAATTAAAAAATCTACAGGTCCAGTAGATCCAGTTGCTGGAACTTGATGAGCCGCAGTTGTTGAAAATGGAGTTAAACCAGCGAAACGAGTAGCTATATTTGTAGAAGTAGCATCAGTAATATTATCATATAATAAAAGTTCAACGTCCATTACTGAACCAGAAGCATTATTTAAATGAAGTTCTATTTCTGTCACATCATGCCCTTGATATTGTGTAGGAACATCAATTTTTTGAGAAGCGTTATGAACTCCAGTTCTTGAATTACGATTTAGTTCAGATATTATAGTTGTTGAAGGACCAGCTGCTACTGAAGAAGTTCCGAACGATTTCATTAATTCTGTTCTACTATAACCTTGTTGTGGTGAAGCACCTAGTGTAATTTTGCCTTCCGTATCAAGAACACCTTCCATAAATTGTGGATTTTCTACCTCTTGGCTTTCTGATTTAGGTATATAATCAAATATTCCTTCCCTATCAGATGTTACTGTATTTCTTTGAGCTGTAAATTGATTACTTAGGAAATCAGCTTCAAAATCGTTTCCTACATTATGTTCTAAAACCTCTTCCTCTGTATCTAGTCTGTAATCGCTACTATTCCAAAAAGCATCAGTATAAGAATATAAGGTATTAGGTGCTATAAGTGGAAGACTATCATTGGTACCATCTATTGAGCCACCATTAAAAACACCTACATAATCAGGAACATCTAAACCTGACCTTGGAAGTCTCATTGAATATTTTGCGCCACTATTCATAACCTCTAATTTATATAATGCTAGCTCAGTAGGGTCAGTTGGCGGTGGTCCGTAGGCTGCCTTAAAAGCCGCACTACCTACTTTTGCTATTGAACCTAAAGTTGTATCATTTACCTGATTATTTGCTAGCTGGTTCCAGGTAATTGTATATTTAGCATTAGCTGATGCTGTAGCTGGAACATAAACTACTTCGCAACCTTTATTTGCTAGAGGATTAGCTGTATTGTTGGGGTCTAATGCGAGTTGAGGAGCAAAACTCGGAATATTAATTGCTGAATTCAAACCAGTTTGAAGATTCTCCGCTATCCCTTCTTCATCATAATTACCAGGTGTTAATTTAACTTCTACTTGGCAAAAATTTGGAGCATCTCCCAGCATAAAATACATTGTATCATTTACACCCTCAATTATTTCTATTCTGTCAAATGCTAGACGTAGTGCAACTAATTCAATTGTTTCTCCTTCTTTAAGTAGAATACCATTTTTAAAGTCATTTTTTATAAATGACGGTGTTCTATCTGTAACTTCCTGTTGTCCATCAGTCGGTTGTATTGTGGATAAGTGGATAAAACTCATATATAATATACATACAAATAAAAAATATCTTATAATACTTTATAAATGAACTCTCCTAGGGATACTACTGAAAAGCCTTTAAGTTTGAAAGAATTTCATAATAAGGTAGAAAAAAGGTATAAACTAGCAGAAAAACCCAACCTTAAAGAAAAAGATATATTTATTATAAAAAAAACTAAAAATACAAAAAAATAATATACATACGTATATATATGGAGGACTTTAATAATGCCCTTGCTAGCTTTGGAAATACCCAAAGTTCAGCTCAGTCATACATTTCTGCTAAAAGAGATAAATTTTTTAAAGACTATCAAGATAGATTAGGAGTTGCCGCACAAGCACAAGCCGAAGCATTAGGACTAGACCAAGAAAAACAAGAAAAATTAACTAAAATTATTGAAACTACTGGAGTAGCAGCACCCATTATTTACGGTGCGGGTAAAAGACTAGCAGGAGCAGCAGTAAAAAGGTTTGCTGGCGGAGCAGCTAACCAAGTTGCTTCTGTATCTGGTAATGCTGCTGATAGCGGAACCGCCGCTGCTGCTGGAGGTGCTGAAGAGGGCGGTAGTGCTGCGGCTGCTGCTTCTGGAGGAGCTGCTGACGCTGCCCCTGTAGCTGCTGGTAATCTTTCAAGCGCTCTTGCTTCTGGAGGAGCTGCTGAGGGAGGAGGTGCGGCTGGTGCTGCTGCTGGAGGTGCTGCCGATGCCGCTGGTGCTGCTGGTGCTGCTGCTGGAGGTGCTGCCGATGCCGCTGGTGCTGCTGGTGCTGCTGCTGGAGGTGCTGCGGAAGCAGGCGGAACTACTGCCGTTCTTGCTTCTGGAGGTGCTGCTGAAGGAGCTAGCGGTTTGGCTGCTATAGGCACTACTGGTGCTACAGCAGAGGCTGCCGCGCCATGGGCAACTGAAGTAATCGCACCAGCTATTGCTTTAGCAGCTGTTGGATATGGTATATGGGATTTATTCCATCCCAGTCATTCACATAGTGAAACTGCCCCGCCAGCCACATATATCACAGGACATGCTACAGGTATTTCTGATTCTATTACAAGGGGAGGTTTTGCTACCGCTGGTATAGATTCGGTTACTTCTTTACCAGCTCAAAATTCGGCTTTCTAAAACGTCTTATTATTTATTTTATATTTTTAAAGAAAATTATTATATATTCTAATATTATATATAGATGTTTTCAGCAGACCCAAATAAAATTTTTGTTCCGTCCAAAACAGTAAGTGTTAAACCAGAAAATCAAACTGAATTTTCCACTAAAAGAAATAATCAAATTAGATTTCATATTCCCTCTTATATAGGTTTTTGTGACCCCGAGCATATTAGATTTCAATGTAAAGCAAAAATGAGAACTACAGATGGAACTAATCCAAGGGGTAATATCCATCCTGATGGAGCTGCTGGTATTTGGTCCACAGTTCGTGATTTAAGAATCAGCGATGGTACAGGAAGAACCGAACTAGAGATGGTTAGCGATTTAAATGTATTATGTGCCCAGGAATGGGGATTTACCCAAAATGATAGCATCAATGGAAAACGTGAATTGTTTGAAGGTATGTCCGTTAATACTGATGGAGAAAACCAACTTTGGTTTGAAAAACCCGTGAATTGGACTACAGCAAAAAGAGAAACTAACCCAAACGCCACTCAATTAAAACTTACAGCAAGACTTCCTTGCTCTGGAATTATTGGGGATAAAGCAAAGAATATTTATCCATTAACTGCTACTTCTGGTTTAAGGGTTGTAATGAACCTTGAAGAGTTTAGTCGTTCAATGGTTGTAGGAAATACTCTAGGGTGTGGCGAAGCTCGTAATTACCCTGGTTCTGCTGGTCTTGCTCCCCCAGCAGGAAGCAGTTATAAAGTTGAAAATGGAGAAGTTCCTAAGACTTTTTATAATATTTTTACTACCAAAGCTGCTGTTGCTGATAAGGTTGATACTACTGCTGGCACTGGAAATGATGGTATTTTTACTATAGAAATTAGCAACACCATGACCGATAAACCAAATGAATTACCTGCCCTACAGAATAATAGTTATGTAGATAATTATAATGATAATAATTTGGCTATTGATGATATTTTATATATCTGTTTCAATGATGGAACTCACCCACAACCTCTTGGTAAAATAACAATTATGGAAAAAAGTGGAACAGGAGCTACACAAAGATTAAAAATTACTTATCAAGCTAATAGAGCTAATACCACTGACCTTAAAACCGCTGATGCTACTCTTCCTACTGCTGGTTATTTAGGTGCGGACGGTGCTACCGCTAACACTGCTAACGGAGTAGTTTTCATTATACCAGAAGATAGGGTTAATAATGTAGTATTAAGCAATACCCAAGACGCCAGGAACAATGGCGGCACGGAAACACTTCCAGAAATGGATATTGAAATTACTGATTGCGAGTTATCTATTCTTCAAGTAGAACCTCCTGCTGGCTATGTTGATAACATGCTTAAAAAGGTTAATTCTTCTGGTGTTGAAATGGACTATTGTACTTCCACCTTATATAGAGGAAATATTGTTAATGCCCAAGGTATGACATCAAATCTAATTCCTGCTAATCAATCAAGAGCCTATTCGCTTTTATCTGTTCCACTTACCCAGACATCTCAAACCTCCTTAATACAAAGTTCTCTACTAGCGAGATATGAGGACCAATTGTCATATCAGTGGGTTCTGAACGGAAACCTTACGCCAGACCGTAGTGTAGACCTAAGAAAATACGAACATAATAAAAATCCAGTTTTACACATAATGGAAAATGAGAAATCAATGGGTAATGCTAAAAATACTGTAAGAAATCTTTGGAATACTGGTGACCGCCTCTTACTTGGACGCGCTCTTTCTAGATACGGACAGGTACACGATTTACAAGGAACTACTACAATGTTAAGAATTACTTACCCTAATACACCTGGTGAAAATGTATTACTTAATAACAATGTAGTCCATCTTAACAGAATGGTTATTTCTGCCGATGGAGTAGTGGTAGTAAGATAATTATTATTCCCAGCTAAAATAATATAATTTGTTGTTTAAAATTGTATTATTATCAATTAAAAAATTATATATTATATATTATAGAAGAATGTCTGCTAATATCATAGCCACAGAAAAAGTTCAAATAGACCCTATTAATGCTCCGCCAGATAATGAGTATTCGTTTAAGAATGGATATCCTATTATCCAGTTTTTAATAGCTCAAAGTGACAAATATTTAGTTGGTAAATCGTTAAGAGTTTGCGGTGAAGTTGAATTATTAGATAATACAACAACACAAGTAAAAAATAATAATGGTGTAGCAGGTGGAAATACTGTCGCTTCCCGTAATGCTTGTTTTGATAGAGTAGTTGGTGTTGCTAGTACTATATCACAAGTTACACTATCCACTTTAGATAACCAAACTCTTGAAATGGTTAAACAATATCCCCGCCTGCTTTCATCGTTGGTAAGTGCGACCCATGGTGCTACCGACCTTACAAATGGAAGTTCTGCTACACAACTTGTAAATTCAAGAGGTATAGTACAAGCATGTTCCCTTAATACTACACGTTCATTTAGTATTCCTATTAGATGCGGACTATTATCAGGCACTGGATTAATACCTCTTGGAACAAATGGTAGTCGTGGACTACAAGTTCAGCTAGAATGTGCGCCTGATTCAAGTGTTATTGAACCCTTTCTTAAATCTACTCCTGCTAACCCAGATGCTGAAGCGGCAACTAGCGGAACTCCCACAGGAAGCTCTAGTATAGCAGATTATAGCTACAGACTTAAAAATCTCAGTCTAACTTACGACCTCCTAGTTCCTGATGAAGAAGGGGCAGCCATGATGAATAACGCATCTAATGGTGCTCTAACATACAATGCTTACTCTAATTTATATTCTGTAGTCAATGCTTCAGACCAGACTGTTACGCTTAACCTTGGTGCTTCAAAAGTCCAATCCGTTATACATAATATTATTCCAACTACTATGATTAATAATCCTCAAGAATTTAGTAACGCTCTTTATAAATTTAAAAATGGAGCTAATGCCGCTCCGCTCAATGAGGTTGCTTATTCAAAAGCTGGTATATTATTCCCCAGGGAAAATAGAATTGACGAGAAACAACCTAATGCTGGCGGCGGTCCATCTATTGTAGATTCTGAAACTTTAGCCACTTATCTAAATGCTGTTAGAAATATTAATGATATTGATAATACATTAGCCAGTGCTAAAACGGAAGCAGGAGTTGATACTAGAGTAAATTGTGTTGTTAAGACTCCTGACAGTCACCCCAATGATAGTCCTTATGGTAATTTCCAGGATAGGTGGGGCAACACTTTGACTAATGCTACTCACCCAGCTTTTGGTCTCGGTACAAGAATGGATACGTACCGCGGGGGGGTAGATTTTTCACGCCAACCCTACTCTGTAAGAGTTAGTTCTGAACTTGATGGTAATCACCCCAATAGTTTATTCACTTATGTATTAGCTGAAAGCCAATTAAATTATTCTCCAGAAGGAATTAAAGTATCGTCTTAATTTAATTTACATAGGTATTTATTTTTTAAAATAATTATTCCATACAAAAAATTTATTTGTATAGAATATATGTCACTTCCTGATATTCTTAAAGTAAAACCTATGCCCACTGTTGATACTATGACTATACACACTAGTATTCTAGAACCTGTAGTTTGTAACCAGAACGTCTGCCGATTCCAACTTGAAAGAAGAGGTATCTTAGATATTAATTCAGCCATACAAGTCGGAGCTGTTTTCCAAAAAGCCACAGGTGACGACCCTAGTATTAAACATTATCCTCCAATGAGAACGGGAGGACATGCTTTTATTAAATCTGCTACATTACGTATTGGAGGTACAGCCATTGCTACAACAGATGAATATGGCCACTACAATACTATGATGAGACAATTTAAATCTGTAGAAGAACGTGTACGTAAAGAAGGTGTTCTTAGCGGAACTGTAGATGGTATGGAGTCTTCTAATGTAGAAGACGGTAGTCTTCAGCCTATGAATGTTGGTTGGGGTAGAACTGCTACAGGAGAACCTACTGCCGCAGGAGTTATGCCCGAGCAAAACTCTATAGTTGATACCTCTAACGCTAATGCTGAATTAGAAACTTGTATTTTTGCTTTGAAACTCTCCGACATTTTCCCTATGTGTCGCAATCTTCAGTTGCCGTTATATTTAATTCAAGAACCAGTATCTATTGAAATCCAATGGCAAGTCCCAGACCGTGGTTATACTTACATTAGAAGTGAGCCAGGAGCGAAGCAAAGTTCTGATAGTGGTTGGAGAGTAGCTACTACTCAAGTAAAATTCTTAGCAGACTATTTGACCTACAGTGATGATAGAATGGCTGAAATGGGCGCTCAAGTTATGTCAGAGCAAGGGCTTCAAATGGCGTATAACGACCTTGTACTTACTTCCACGCAAAGTACTGGTTTAGCTACTAACCCTGCTTCTGGAACAGTACCTGTTAGAACTGATGTTAATAGAGAAATCGGTCTTAGTAGCAGAGTTGTGAAAAGTATTATGTGGTCTGATAGAACCTTACAACCAGCAAATGGAGAGGATAATTTACTAGGCGAGTATCGTTCTGATGCTTACTGTCAGCCTGATGAATTTAACCTTAGAATTAATGATAGACTAATGTTTAACAGACCAGTTATATCTGAAAGTCAAAAAAATAATTACCTCGCACAAGTAGAAGGCGTTGAAATTCAAGTGAGTTCATGCGAATATTCCCTTGACCAGAATGTTAATCATACTGTTGGCGGTTCGCACGAGCTAACACTTCCCTCATTCCCAGGTACACAAAGTTTAGAACTTATTCCAATCACTCAAGCAGCTATGGGAGGACACGCTCATTATTGCGGAGTAGATTTAGTTCAAAATCCACTCACTGGTTCGGGAACGCAAATAGGTCAAAAACCAGTAGCATTACAAAGAACTATTCATAGAGGACATAGCGATAATGCTACTAAAACTCGTCAAACTCTTATCTGGTCTAAAGTAGAACGTCAATTTGTATTAAAATCTGGAGTTGTTAGCGTAACTGAATAAATTAGATTAAAATAAATATATCAATGTATATTAATATATGAATTCCATAGCAAATAACGACTTATCTATTAAAGAAGTCATACCAGACCCAGATAGAATGGATATAGGTAAGGAAATACATGAAAATTTACCCGATATATCCACTGGAGCATTAGGATTAATGATAGCACCCGTAAAATCGGGAAAATCCACCATCATTACTAATCTATTATTAAACCATAATTTTTACAGAGACTGCTTTGACCAGGTGTATATTATTAGTAATACTATCATGAACGATAACACATCTAGGTTTTTAAAAGAATCTTTCCCAGGTACAATTTATGGTAGCTATAGCGATAAACTAATCCAATCTATTATAGACCAACAAAATTCATTTAAAAATAAAAAAGATAGACCCATTATCGCCATTATTTTAGACGACTTTGTAGGTATAAGTAGGAACTCATTAATTTATAAGCTCAGTTCCAGGTATAGACATTATTCAATTTCGCTGCTATTATTTTCCAGCCAGCAGTTTAAGGAGGTACACCCCCTAGTTAGAACAAATATGACTTTTTCCATCATCGGCAAAAATTCCAATGCCCGTGAGATGTCAAAAATAACGGAAGAGCTAGGTAGCTCCTTTGGCTCTGATGAAAATTTTAAAAGAATTTGTAAGCACGTATGGAAAGAGCCCTATGCTTTTGTCCATATAGACCACACTGAGAACCCACCTCATGCCTACAGCAGTTTCACAAGGAAGGTCTGGGATGGAAAACGACCATTGGAAAAGATGAAAGGTGTAGTAGCAGCATCAGACTCAGATGAGGACGACGAATTAGATGAAGAAATAATAAATTAATTGGAATAAATAATCTAAATTAATTTATGATACTATATAAATGGATAATCTTAAATTACCCAATGTTGAACTTGATATTGAACCCGAACCAGTAGTAGATAATACAGTAGTTGCACCACCGCCTAAAATAGAAGTTATGGTAAATAATTCTGAAGATATTACTCCCCATGAGGAAATATTTAAACAAATTCCTGAACCAGAAGTCCCCGCTCCTAAGAAAAAAAGACAAGCCTCCCAGAAACAACTGGAAAATTTAGCTAAAATGAGAAATAAAAGAGCAGAAAATAGAGCAAAAGCTAAGGCTGAAGAAGCTTCTAAAATACCTGAAAATGCTACTCCTGTTAAAAGCCATACTCCTGAAGTCCAATCAGCACCCCCTATGCCTTCTATGAACTCTGCTGATGGCTTTTTAAACTTTATGTCTTATATGGAAAAGTATAAGGACCTCAAAGATAATTGGAAAAAGCGAGAAATTGAAAAGGCAAAATCCTATGTTTCAAAACAAAATCAACAGGAAGAAAAAACCTATGTAGAACCCAAAAAAAAACCTGTTTCAAAACCACCATCTTTAATTACCAATCACTCCTCAAATAATAATACCTACAGTGATTATTTTTAGGAGCTTTATGTGGTTTATACGTATTCATGTATAATCCCCTTTAACCTATCAACGATTTATAATATAGCTCTTTTTCCTTTTGTTCTTTAGTCATTTCCTTCCTACTGGGAGGTCTGGGAGCTTTTAATTGTAGAGGAGCTGGTATTTGTTTAATAATTTTAAATATAACACTGGAGTTATCCTCTAAATTAGCTGCTTTACCATTAGGCAATCTAATTTCAACATTAAAGTTATTTATAACATGCGCTCTATCAACTACATATTTAAAGTCCGACTGAAAAGAATAGAAGAAATCACTTGATGAATAATTTCTACTTAAATATCCAACAGCTGGTAAAGGAAGTATTTTATTAGAACCAATGAAATTAGAATTCTGTTCTATAATATCAGAATAAACTACAAGATATGAATAGTCAAACTTTTTAGGCTGTTTTGATGCTACCAATATATCACTTTCTATAGTTACCTTCGTTCCTGTCATGTAATTTAAGCCTCCCATTGAATACATATCATATATTTCTCCTGCTGGTAAAATTTTACGAAGCACTGAACTACTATCTCCTCTGTCGTCTAATATACCTATAAATTCAGGAAAATTTCCCCAACCTAATACATCTGTACTAGGCATATCTTTCGCCATTTGATAAATAGTATCAAAACCGAACCAATTTCTATTTTGACCTTCAATATTAATAGGTCCAGATATATATCCATTTGTTGTTAGCGGACTTACCATATTATTTTGTTTATCATATAAATTTTGCCCGTCACACCCAATAAACTTATTGTAGTTACTTCTATTGAAACCGTTTGATTGACTATTATTTACAAATGGTATTAATTGTTCTATTTCAAATCCCATTTTATGAAATAATGTATCATTAAATGTATTAGGATACCAAGCACTCATTCTTTCATGTAATAATTGATTTTGAGAACTACTATTTACATTTCGTAAATAATCTGGTATATTTTGATTGGAATAAGGGACATATATGGCTATTATTCCTATTCCACTTTGACTGGTTATTACCTTATGTTCGGTAGAATCTTGTTGTAGTTCTCCCCAAGGTATTACTGGGTAACCATAATAATTAACTTGAAAATATGGGTCAGGAGCATCTGAATATGAACTTTGATGCGGCATGGTGTTTTCTCCATTAATGTATCCATCAGCATTTCTACCCGTCCCTCCAGCTAGAGATTCATTGGATATTGTTACACCTCTGAAATGTGTTTGCCAACTTATAGTAGAAATCCATGCTAATTTATTATTTAATGATGCTATTTTTTCTCCAGCCTGGGCACTTGCTGTATCTCCTTCTTTACCTACATCATTCCAACTACCGTTAGATACATATAATGGAGTATGTAAGCTACTAATCTCAAATCTTCCGCTAGCACCACCGAATTGAACGTTTGGGTCTTCTGCCCCAATTAAACAATATGGGACATAATCATAAAGATTGTAGTAAAGCGGATTATGTCTTGAAGCAAAATTGCCGTATTCTGTATTAGTTGTCGCTAATTCATTAGTTATTGTATTATAGGCTTTAGGATTTGCTCTTTGTGTCGTCACAACTTTTGCGTATTCTCCATCACTAAATGCATGGGAAATACCTAGATTCTCTCCAATCATTGGCGGTAAAAAGTATTGGGTTAATGGGTCTATATTTACATCTACTTTATTTACTCCTTCTGTCATTATTAACGCCAAGAAAGGCGTATTATAGAATGTTTTTAAATACTCTGCCTTTTCCTCAGGGTCAGTGAAACTTTCAAAATCAGGAGTTCCTGGGTATTCTCCACTAGATTGAGTAGGATTATCAATTTCACTAATATTAGGATAATTATCAACTATATCCATTGCCTGAACCGCATCTGGGTCAAATTCCTTATAATATACTACTGCTAACGCTACACCGCTATCCATTTCAGGCTCTTGTTCGTCCCAAAGGTCATATCTTCCAGTTTTGTCCCCATCAAATAATGGATTTCTCGGGTTTTGTGGTTTTAACCAATCCATATGTTGGAAATATTCCCCATCACCATTGGTAAATCTAAATATTGACATTGGATTTAAATAAATTCCTTCCTTTGTTGGGTCATTTCTTTCAGACCAATCAATATGTTTTTCAAATGAATCTTCCCAAGATGTTTTAAAATTTAATCTATTATGTCTAACTCCTTGTCTTAAAGAGGTTTGTAATCTAACGGGGGCTGAATCTACTCCCGAAACTTTATATTGAAATGGTTCGCTAGGTATTTCGGTTTCAAAAAAATTTCTTTTATAACTAACGGAGTCCTTCATAATGTCCGCGTCAAAACCAGTTGGAGCACCTAATCCCTCTGTCTGGGCACAAGCATAGGGGCATGGTAAAACAAATTTACCAGTTATATCATTAGGGTCAGCAAATCCGCTCGGTGAATTTGTTCCTATAGTTGCTCCATCATCTAAAAAATAATATTCTAATTCAGCTACATTCATTGAATTAATTTCTTTATTTTCACAATCATTTCTTACTTTACCAGCTGAAGATTTGCTTACATCAAATAATTTTTTTGTTTTCCTATTAATCCATAACATCTTTTTCATCTGTGCTATAGACCTGGGTGTAGCAATTATATTGGTAGGCCATACCATGTTATTACTCTGTTTTATACCCAGAATTGTTTCGCGTGATACTTGGGTTTCGGGGTCATTACCAACTCTTGATTTTGAGCCTGGTGTAAAATGTGGAACAGGATTTATTTCCACAATTGCTGGCGAACTATCTTGAGTTGTTCCCCAATAATCGGTAGTTACAATTTTGTCTTGACCGAACTGACAAGCTGGGAAACCTTCTCTAGTAGATCTCCAAGTGCCTATATCCCAATCAGATTGAGCCATATCATACCCAATTATGTTACCCATATTTAAATAAACAATATCAGTAAATAATTTATTATTAGGGTCTCTCTTAGTTTTGCCAATATTGTTAAATATTTCGTCGGGTGTAAGCAAGTTTCCAGCCCGTATTTCTTTTACCCATTCTTCTATACAAATGCTGTTTTTAGCTACTAGTTCTTGTTGAGTAATATACGCATTATGTCTGCCTATTTCTCCACATAATAAATTTTCATAAAATAACTTTTGACCTTCGGCAATTGGAAATGTATCACCACCTTTAGCTCCACTAGCATCAACACTATTATTCCACCAACCAACAGCCTCTTGCCCGCTTCCGTCATCTACGATACCCCTCCAACCTACATTCCCAGGTATATCAGCTATAAAATGAAACCAGGGATTTTCATGGTCGTCTTGACCGTCAAAAATTTTCTCTAATAAACTACCGCCTGCTGTTTTTACTATTTTAAGCATTTTATCACTAACTTGACTTACTGGATATTTACTTAATTTTGTGTTGCGACTCCAGTCAAAACCTCCAGAAACAATTTCGGTAGTAGTTGCCTGCGTTGCTACTGGTCTATTCAAAAAAAATTGAGCGTCATGTAAATAAATACTACTATCTTCAAATGAGTCCGTCCAATTATTAGCATTTCCTTCTCGCTCATGGAGTTGCTCGGTTAAATCCTGTGCTACTGAACTCGGTGTTTGGAAACCCTCTCTTGTTGTTAATGGTATCATATCAGTTTTTAGATAGTCACTACTGTTAGTTGTCCAGAATTCATTAGTAAAATTACTTCTAAAATAAAAACTTTCCATATCTTCCAACAAATATAACCTTTTTTCATTACTATGGGCTATACTGAATGGACCATTACTTATAGCAGTTTCAGATTCTGAACCGCACCCTTGTTTTCCTATACTAGGAGGTACAAACTGAGCTGGTGTACCACTTGTATCTTCTGTTAATACTACGTTCCACCTTGTTACTGTATTAACTTGTTTAGATGGAGGTATAGGCGGGTTAGATGTAGAGTCCCCCGCTGTTCCAGGCTGTGATTCTACAGTTTTATAACAACCTTCAATAGCCCAAGCAGGATAACTTTGGCGAAAAGAATTCCAAGGACTTTTATCGGTTTCGTCTAGTGTAAAACCATCATCTCTTTCTCCATTCCATAGTGCGAATTCTGGCTTCCACCATCTTTCTCCGCCAACTACTATATGGCGTGTCATAGGCAGATTAAAATTATATTGCTTATTGTTGGTGAAATAATATCCATATTCAACAGTAGTCACATTATCTACTAATGAATTATCTTCATCGTATTGACTGTTTAAACCACCTGAAAACTCCATACTAGCATCTGGCGAACCTCTTAAATTCAACTGTGTTCCATCTATCGTAATTTCATCTCCTTCCTCTACTCGGAGTCCATATTTTATGTCGGTTTTCCAACTGGAATTATCCTTTTTTATATTACTTTTACCAATAACCCCTTTCCTTAACTGCCTATCAGTGAATAATTTACTTGCTGAATTATTGGACTCAATTAGAATTGTTTTTCCACTCATTTATAATATTGATATATATTAATAATGTCTTGTAAAATTACAGAATTGCTAAATAAAGTAGAAAATATAAAAACTGAAATCAGTGACTCGTCTTACTTAACTATAGTTAATTCTATTAGTGAAATTAAACACCAAGAGAATCAATTTAAAAAACAACTATCACGTGTAAAGCGTAAAGCCTATAAGCTACATTGGCAACTATCAGCCATTACCGAGTATGGAGTAGCTCAAGAATATGACTCAGATTCCAGCGACCTTGTTTTCATAGAAACATTTACTTAGGTCTGTATTTCTTAAAAGTTTTTGCCAATACTGCTTGTTTCAATGTTCTAGCTTGTGCTGGTGTATTCTTCTTACCTTTTAGCTTCTTGATAACCTCAGTAGCATAAGCACTAGTTGATTTACCAGCCTTTTTAGCTTTGGCGGAAAAAGCACCAGGTCTGGTAACTGCTTTTTTCATAAATTTTTTGGATTTATCCATATATTCTAACACATTAAAAAAAAAAATTTGATTTGTAATTTTGAAAATATTTCAAGATTATCAATCCGTCTTAAACCATGCCCTCCAGCAAGAAACAGAAGCTATCCAAAGAAGAGAAAGCCCGCCGTAAGCTAAAGTCCCACAGTTCCAAAGAACCATTACCTCCTTTTAATGGCGGTGACTGGTCTAGAAAAGGTGACTCAATGACTTATAATTGTGGAAGTAAAAAAGGTATTAAAAATGGAGCTATTAATGATTATTGGATACAAAAGCTTGAAGAGTAAAAAAAAAATTTGATTTAATTTTGAAAATATTTCAAGATTATCAATCCGTCTTAAACCATGCCCTCCAGCAAGAAACAGAAGTTATCCAAAGATGAGAAAGCCCGCCGTAAGCTCAAGTCCCACACTACTAATAAACTTACTAAAATTATCCATCCATTTGGTTATTCAAGAAAGGGAGACGCTCTTGGTAAGATAGCACCAAAGCATAAAAGTTATACAAATTTAAAATGTCCTGAGGCACTAATGAATGATTTAATACATATTCATTCAAGTATATAATATCTTGGCCCTCTGTGTGTGTGTCTGGTGAAGAGACAAAAAAAACGGTAAATTTGTCATTTGTATATTTTTATATTTTCTATCTCTATTATTATTCTATTTTATTATTACTTATTTTGACAAAAGTTTAAAAAGACAAAAATTTGTCTTGAGGAGTAATAATAAGAGTAATAACTAGAAACACACAACAATAGAGCAGAATATTACAAGACACATACAGGACAAAAAAAATCTACAAGACAAAAAAAAGACAGAAATTTGTCCGCAATAATCCCAGAGAACATTTATCTTCTCTGGAAGTATTAAAACTCTCTGGAGTTAAAATTTATATTGACTATTAATCCAATCATTAATCTCCTGTATATTTAATAATACACCCCTACATTGTGCTCCATTGTAAGTGAATCTATCAAAAGTAATACCATTTATCTTACTAAGATTGTTTTTAACTATTTTATTTATTACTGTTTTAGCATAGTTGCTATTTTTATATTCTTTTAACCAACTTTTATAGTCGTCCCAGAAATCTTTCATACTAGACACACATCTCAGGTTACTGTCATTTTTATATACAGAATATCTATTAAATTGGTCGTCACAATGTTCTTTTAAATACCACACATAATCAGGTATGGCAAAATTTTTACTTTCTTGAGTAGCATTTGTAACAAGTCTATTATTAAAAGGTTTCCAATCATGAATAGGATAATTATTCAACCATGTAAATAATTTATTAATTTCATCATCATTATATAATAAATCCCACTTAGGTTTGAAAAATTTTTCTTTTTCAGAATCAGATATGTTAGTCCAGCTTTTAGCGGATTGTGTAACAAATCGTCTATCATGCTGCTGAAGTGGGAATTTATTATTAGTAAATATAAACAAAGCTCCTACATCTCTCACAGTGTAGGTATCCTTATTTTTTTTATTAACTATTAGTTCATCAGAAGTAACATAATGTTTAATTTTATCCATAAGTTCTTTCATTTCGCTAGTAACACTTTCATTTAAAATGATTAGTTTTTTACCCTCCGCATCTTTATTAAAATTATCTCCACCTTTCATACCATTAAATACACTGTTAGGATTATCTGTAATAGTAATTGTATGTTTTCCCATCAATGCCTCTAATATTTTACCAAATAAATCCTTACCACTACCTGGATTACTTTCAAAGACAAGACCCACTTGCGGGAGTATTTCAGGCTTTTGGATTAAGAATGAAATATATTTAATCGTCCAGTCTGTATATTGTTTCCTTGTATCCTCATTTTCATGATAGCATAAGGAGTTATAAAGCAAGTCATAAAATTCAGTTGGAAAGTAGTCTTCACTTAGTTGCACCACATCAGCTTTAAAACCCTTCCACAAATTAAATTCATCTTCAGCCGTAGGGTCTTCTGTTCCTTTTTGAAATGGATTCATAATAAATCGTTTATATGATTTTCTGTATTTATCCTTCAACCACTTATTTATTTGTTCTAAAACTGGCTCATTAAGGTCTTTAAAATCTGTTTTTTTATAGGTAATAATATCATGACTTTCAATTTTACAATATTGTAGGGGGTTCTCAACAATAAAATGTTTTTTTTCAAATTCCTCTGCCCATGACATATAGTCGGTCAGTTCTTCTTCTTCCCAGTTATTGGGTTCAAATGTATTATCTTTTTGACACCAGTCAAATCCTGTAATAATTTTCAAATCAATTAATAGGTCATCTATATTTACTGCTTTATTAATTTGGAATCCATCAAACATTAAAACCTCTACAGATTCAGCATATTTATTAATAACTGGTATTAGTATTTCACATTCTAAATGTTGTAAATACTGAGCTATAACACTACTCAAAGTATTTTTATCTTTTATAGATTTTTCACTAGGTTTAAAGTTAAAACTTAAAAAATGTTTGGTTTCAGATAATTCATCAAATATGTTATTTTTTTGTTTATGTAGTTGTTGTAAGAACTCATTTTTACTTCTATAGTTATCTATAAACAACATTTGTAACAAATCATGTTTATCTACTTTATGTTTCTCCATAAGTTCATCTGGTTTTTTTAAAAACTCTTTAATTCTGCTACAACCAATATCATGGATTTCACAAAGTTTAGCTATAATTTGCCAATGGCATTTTTTCATATCAATATCATAGGAACTTTTACCACTTAAAAATTTACGAATTTTATTTTGACACTTTTGTAATCCAAAACCATCAACAAATAGTCTTCCGTTTTTACTTCTACTATAAGTCTTTTTAGTTTTAATAAAATCATTATCTTTTAGTCCCTCACTTCTAGCAGTTATAAGTAGTTCATTAAAACCAGTGTTAATTTCCTTAAAATGGGATTCCATATCCCATTTTTCACCAGATTTATTAAATTCGTCATTTTCCCAAAATTGTGATTTTAATGTGGTATCATTAATACTACACAAATATTTCACTTCTTTTACTGATACTAGTTCAGTAAAAGTATTATTTAAAAGAGAAACATTATCATTATTTAAAGCTTTCTCTATAATATTAGTTGTAGTCTTGTCAGCTATCGCTTCTTTCATTTTATCCCCTACTGTTTTTTGAGTTTCGGTAGTCATTATAATTTATATTAAACTAATATTTTTATATAATTTATATTCAAATTTAAAATTAAAAGTTTTGTGATTTCCACTTAAAAATATTTTCTGTGTATAGTATGTAGTATA
>Ga0181399_1000142_pt1 | contig 25173 bp, 30 predicted proteins | sample 22SPOviralmetaG_FD_130128 | JGI IMG/M metagenome (GOLD analysis project Ga0181399, IMG submission 130128) | Marine viral communities from the oligotrophic San Pedro Time Series (SPOT) site, San Pedro Channel, CA, USA - 22 SPOT_SRF_2011-05-21 | ecosystem: Environmental > Aquatic > Marine > Strait...
ACCCAGCTATGATGGCTATGCTGGCTCGTAAGTAACTAAAATCCGTTTGTGAACACTGTATTTATACATATATTCAAGCTCCCTGTCTTCTTTATATGTATAATTTAAAGAGATATTTCTTCTTTATAGTAATGATACTCAGTATTGATGTGGGTATAAGGAATTTGGCGCTGTGTCTACTGAATGACAAAAAGCATAACCGTGTCGAGCAGTGGGATGTTGATGGTATACCACCCGAACATAAGAATGGTATCTACGTCTCTTTAAGAGATCACCTGGATGCTCGACCCTGGGTTCTACAAGCGGATACGATTCTGATCGAGAAGCAACCTGATCGCAATAAAAAAATGATATCTGTGATGCATTTTCTTCACGCTTACTTCATCATTAGATGCCCAAAAGCGGAAACAATCCTTTACGACGCTCGTCACAAGATTCCAGATGTGGCTGGTCCGGGGAAGGCTCAATACAATAAACGAAAAAAAGTTTCCATACAGAGATGTGAAGAGTTCATCAGAGATGGACCAACAAACTCAGATTGGTTGGAGGTGTTCCAAAAGTCTAAGAAAAAGGACGACCTCGCCGACACTGTAATGCAAGCACTCAGTTTTGTCAATAGGATTGAGGTTCTTCCTAAATCTAAGAAGAAAACCACAAAGCTCATAGCTCGTCGTCCCAATGAAAACCAAAAGAGAACGAAATACTCAAAGTCGAATCTTGCGTGGATCTACTTGAACAAACCGGAGTGTGAATGTTTGGATAATAACAAACGTTTCATGAAGGACCTAAAGAGGTATTTTACCAATCTTGATGACCTGATTAAAGAAATAAACGGATAGATATTTACAATGAAGAAAATTTTGGATCATGGATTCGTTGAACTCGTGGATCATATGCCCCAAGAGAATCTCGACAAGGCTATCGTTGATGGGGCTCGTGTAAGCTACCAAACTGGTACAAAAACGACCAGAGGTGATAGGGGTCTCATCAGGTATCTCATTCGAAACTGGCATACATCTCCACTTGAGTTGGTGGTTTTCAAATTTAGGATCAAAGCGCCTCTGTATATCGCGAGACAATGGCTTCGACATAGGACCGCATCTGTGAATGAAATGTCCGCACGTTACTCAATCGTTGATGAAGAGTATTACGAACCGGAGATCCTACGTGGACAATCCGCGGTGAACCACCAGGGTTCTGAGGGGACTGTCGACATAGGTGAAGAACTGAAGCATACCCTTTCGTCTCAATACAAAGATGCGTTCAAGATTTACGAGCAACTTCTTGAAAAGGGTGTGTGTAGGGAGCAGGCTCGTGGTGTCTTACCACAATCCACGTATACATCTTTTGTATGGAAAATGGATCTACACAATTTGATGCATTTCTTACAGTTGAGAATGGATCACCACGCACAAAAGGAAATCCGAGAGTATGCCACGGCTATATATGACTTGATCCAACCTCTCGTCCCTCTGACGATGGAGGCGTTTATGGATTTTAGGGTGAACTCTATGCAACTCACGGGTCCCGAGATAGAAGCTTTAAACACTGGTAAACCTATTGAATCACCAGGGGAACGGAGGGAGTTTGAAGAAAAATTAAAAAGGTTAAAAATTAAATGTCCTTAGAGTATAACAAACAGTATGTTCGCTATTACGACATCCCCCACTTGGTTCACCAAGACTGACGATTTCAAGAAGGTTGGTAAGAAAATACAAAAACAGAGAAGCTCCGAGGTGGAGAGAATCAAGGATAAGATTGGTGACATCGCCCGTGACGAACAGAGGCGTGTCAAGGAAATTTTCAAGGAACACCAAGATATTGTTAAGAAGGCAAAAGGATCCAACAAAAAGACCAAAAACAAGACCAAGCCTAAGTCGATCGATCTTTACGAAAAGTAATCCACAAGGCAAAGGCGGCTAACACCATCGCTATTGGCGTATCACTAAACCGCTCAGCTAATAGGGCACAAATCACGGTATATTGAACGATTCGTATTTCCTGTCTCGTTTTTACCATTGACCTTCTCATCGATGCTCTCGACCTCTCAAGGCCGAGAACAGTCGAACTTATCTTTCCAATTTTACCTGGAATCTCGGTTGTTCTTTTGATCATCTCACTTATATCTATAGAATCAATGAATTGTTGCTGGATCATTGGTTCGAGGTATGTGAAATAGTTGAAGTCTGGGTCTAGTTGGATACAGATTCCTTCAATAAGTGAAAATGATTTAGCGAGATAGACAAAACTGGTTGGAACAACAAATGGCTTTTCCATGGCAAGTTCCACAGCAAGATCATCCTTCATGATTGCCCCCCCATCTAGGGTTTGTAGGTATCCAAGAATGTTCTCAAAAAAAAGTTCAATGTCAGAAACATCTGAGGATGTTGGAACAATGACACCAAGCCTGATCAATGTGTCCACGATACCTTTCGTGTCTCGATTGATGATACAAATAAACAAGTCACTAAATCCAAGTTGCAGTTCCTCACTCAACGTAATCAACAACCCAAAGTCGTAGAATACCAACTTTCCATCTTTAGAAATACCCAAGTTTCCTGGATGGGGGTCGGCGTGGAAAAGTCCACTATCCATGGTCTGAATGACATATGAGTTTACAAGTGCTTCACACACCTTCTTCTTATTGATCTTCTTGTCTTTGATCTCTGTTATTTTATCTGTTGGTACATATTCCATTACAATCATTTCATCAGTGCAGTATTTCTTGTATACACGGGGGATCTTGATCCAATCAACGTTTCTCAATGCACTTCTAAATTTGATTGCATTATTAACTTCTTGAACATAGTCGGCTTCTCCTAATAGATACTGTATCGAATCATTGAGAACAAAGTCTGAACTGTTCCCAGTGTCAACACCTATCGTCTGAAAAAACTGTAGGATTTTCCTAACTGTGTCTGTGTCGGATTCCATGGTTTCGTAGATACCGGGTCTTTTTAATTTTACAACAACATGTTTACCGTTTTTTAGTACAGCTTTATGAACTTGCCCAATACTAGCAGATTTGAAAGGAGTCTCTTCAAAATGTTTAAAAATGTCCAAGTTCAAACCATCCTTAACTAGATTGTAATCGAATGGTGGAACGTTATCTTGAAGGGATTCAAGTTCTCGTGTAAACTCTGGCGGATAAAGGTCGCCACGGGTGGAAGCTATTTGCCCTAATTTTACAAATGTTGGTCCAAGTTCCAGAAGCTCTTGTTTGGTCCACCTACCGAGCTCTGCTTTGTCGTCTGTAAAGCGCTCCTTCCAAATATACTTGGTGGCAAACTTCCACGTTTTCAACTTCTGATTTTGAGGTATTCTAGGTGGTGGTTTACCTACCGGGGCCTGGTTTAGTATAGACAACATATCCTAACATATATGTATACTTTTTTCTATAAGTATAATATAACATGACACGGCAAGTGAAAAACCTTTTCAGTCCAGTTACAAAGCCAGCTGAAATTTTCATCAAAGCACAACCAATTGTGCTTTCCCTCATCATCTTGTATCAGGGACTGTTCGCCCCTAACGCGATTCAAATCCCTGAGAGACTTGGGAAGCTCTTCGACAACAAACCATTTCGTCTGTTTTCCCTGATGGCGATTGCTTTCAGTGCGACTGGTGATATCGAGTATGCCCTGTTATCGACTGTTTTATTCCTGATCATCATGTACGCTCTCAAGACCCCTGAGGAACGTCGCAGAACTGGTTTCATTTAATTTGTCAGTTACATATAGAATGAAGATTCACATCGTCGGTGCTGGACCCACTGGTATGTCATTGGCATGGGAAATCATCAACTCTGGTGATCATGACGTGACTATTTATGAACGGAAAACATCAGGTGGGGGTTCCTGGTGGGAGCCTGAGACAGAGACAAGAGACCTCCACGCTCACAGGGCACTCTTCGATAAAGGTTTCATAAACACACAATCATTCCTGAAAGAGATGGGTCTCGAATGGAATGACTTGTTCGAAAAGGTTGAATCGGGGGTTTATCAATTTCTTGTGAAGAACTTTGAATCAAAGGACTACATGACACTAATTGATTTGTTTTTCAGGGCTACTGTGCAACCCATAAAATACAAAACCATCTCAATGAAAGAAGCGACTGAGAATAAACTCTCTGTGGGTGGCAAAAAGATTATTGAACATTTACCAATCAACATTGACGGTGTCACTTGGGGTCACATGTCTGTTTTTGAGTTTGTCAAAACTATCGATCATATATTCTTTTCGAATATGTATACTCAAAAAGTTTCTGGTAAAGTGATGAACGACACTATCGAGGAAAAACTTTTACAAGCGGGTGTCAACTTTGTTTTTGGTGTGGAAGTTACAAATGTGAGCTATATGGAGGATGGGTATGAAGCCACTTTCAATGACAACACCACAATAGATGACGGGATGTTATTTCTATGCATAGATAATAGCCCAGCCCTCAAACTCATCGGTGACAATTGGGGGGCGGACGCAGAGAAGAAAATACGAAGCGCGACTTACGGATCTATATGTGTTCTTCTAGACTATGACGAATATGTCGATGCCGGTGAAGAGTTTGAAACACTCGTTAACACTCGATGGAATATCCTTGTCTCGAACTTACCTAATTCCAATACAGTCTCGTGTGTTTTATGTGATCTAAATAAAGAGATTCTGTCTAGTGAACCTGATGTCATCAAGAGAGAAGTGATACATCAGTTAGGTTTACCTCCACCGGTGGCCATCAGGATTGGTTGGGGTAGTGAGTGGAATGGTGAGAAGTGGGAATTTTCACAATCCTCAGGTGTTTTGGGTTTGCATGGACAAGTTCCCTTTGTAGGTAAATGTCCAAAGGTCGTCCTTTGTGGTATGATGTCACCCAGGAATACACCATTTTCCAGTATCGAATCTGCTGTAGAGGTTTCAAGGACTGTCAGTCATCAATACTTCGGGACTCGTCAACCACTGAAGCCACTACTTCTTTCCCAGGTATTGACTATTTCATTCGTTTTACTTATAGTTTTAATTCTAATGTATCGTAACAAGAATCAATGAAGTTCTTGGCTCAAGTATATGAACCCATGTATGATTTCAATAATAAAAGGTATTTGAGGGTAACAGTCCCTACAAATGTTTGTCAAATTATTGAAAAAATGCACGCAACTAGGAGTCATATCATCATGCATAAAAATATAGACAACCCCCTCGATGGTAATGTTCTTAAAATCAAGGTTCCGTTCCGTTATAGGAGAGTGATGTGCGACGTCAAAGGACGTCCCATTCAGTCTCTAATAAAGGGGGACGTTATAGACGTGGATATTGAATTCAAAGGTGTTTGGAATGTGGAAAATCACTCGGGCTTTTCCTGGGTGCTCTCCTCCTCAACCTTCTCGAGCTCCTCGTCACTGACCTGAGAGGGGTCCTTGGGGAGGTCAATAGTATCGAGACCACCCTTCTTCAGGTCCCGAAAGGTCTGGAGCATACCCTGAAGTCTGAAGATCTCTTGAGTCATCTGGTCGATGGTTTGGGCAATCTTTTTAATGTTGTCGTCAATGTTTACAACCGGCATATAGTCAATTAAAGTTTCAAGTCTTTAAATAACTAACATGGGATCACTGACCAGGAGTGGATACATAATCAAGAGTAGCGAATCTAACTTGGTTAATTTTAAAAAGGAACTTACTGTAAGACCTATCGTAAATGGTGACTTTGGATTTCCTCCACCACCTTTCAAAGTTTTCAGAACAACTAAGAATGGAATCTGCGTTCCAAGATTCTACGGAACTGATAAACTGGGAGTTCAAAAGCACGACTCACGACCAGAATCGGCGAGAATCACCACCCGCTTCACTGGACAACTCCGAGACGCCACACACCAAAATGAAGCACTTGATGCCGCAATTAAAGCAGGGCATGGTGTCTTATCTCTACCATGTGGTTATGGTAAAACGACGGTGTCCCTAGCAATAGCTTGCAAACTCGGGTATAGGACCATGATCATCGTGCACAAACAGTTTCTCGCCGACCAGTGGAAAGAAAGAATTCAACAATTTTGCCCCGGAGCTACGATAGGTATCGTCAGGCAGGATAAGAAAGAGGTCAACTGTGACTTTGTGATAGCTATGCTACAATCCCTGTCCCTCAAAGAATATTCATATGACGATTTCGATAGTATAGGAACTGTCATCGTCGATGAAGCCCACCACATTTGTGCTAAAGTTTTTAGTCAAAGTTTATTCAAGATATGTCCCAGACACATTTACGGCCTCTCCGCGACACCTGAGAGAAAGGATGGCCTAACAAAGGTTCTACATTGGTTTATGGGCCCAACCTTCTTTGCCGTAGAAAGAAAAAATCAGGAACAGGTTGAGGTGTTTCCAATCATATACGACTCCCCAAACTACAAAAATCCACCACCCTCTATGAGGAACGGTAAAATTTCCATGCCCAACATGATCACATATCTGGTAGAAGATAGAGCCAGGAACAAGATGCTGGTAGAGTTGGTGAAGCGGGCTTCAGCTGGGACTAGACAATTACTTGTTCTTAGTGATAGGAGACTTCATTGTGAACTTCTTCATCAGTGTTTTCCCAAAACCTCTGGTTTATACATGGGAGGTATGAAGGAAGCCGAACTTCAAGAATCCTCAAAAAAGAAGATCATCTTTGCTACTTTCAGTCAAGCACACGAAGGACTAGACATCCCAACTCTGGACACTGTGATATTGGCATCCCCCAAGTCTGACATTACTCAAAGTATTGGACGCATAATGAGAGAGACGAAAGGAAAAAAGAATAATCCCCACATCTACGACATCAATGACCCTTGGTCAATCTTCTCGGCAATGTATTACAAAAGAACAAAAGTGTATAGAAACGGGGGATTCAAAATCCATGGAAAATATATTGAGGAAAAAAAAGATAACTTCCCCAAAGGTAAGTGTATGATTAATTTAAAATGAGGGAAAACCCCAAAGTAGATTACCATTTACGCCCTGATAGAATCAGAGACGGCTAACATAATCACGCCAACTATGAACGCTATGATGACGTAATTCAATTCTGTGTCTTCATCCCCCATCTCCTTAACAGGGGCCTGAGGTTTGGATTGTTCGACAACGACCTGCTGTCGAGGGGGAGGTTCCAATTCCTCCAGCGGACAATACGCTATCATTTATATATACTTTAGAGATTTATTTCAGTCTTCTTTTTCCGTCGTGTCCTTTTAGGTTTGGAGGGATCCACGTTTACCTCCTTTACCTCCCCACCAGTAGAATCTCCAGAAATTGAAACAATGTCGGAAAATTCATCATCCTCCTCCTCGATCCTTGGGGTTGGGTTCATATTCAAGTTTGTGTTCATGGGGGGTGGGGGTGGCATCATGACACCACCCATCAGACTTGAAATATCCATACCTGGACCCTTCATCTCATAGTTCCCCGTGCCACCAATGGGTGGTTCAGATGCCGACTCCCCTGGGTCCCTAGTCGTGTTCTGCACTGCCTGCATCATGTTCTTGACTAGGTCGGGGTTCTGCTTGATAACGTCATTCATATTGGGTATGGCGGTCTTGAACATACTGTTCGTCAAGTGGAACATCATAGCGGAGCCACCAAGCATCATGATCAGCTTGACCTCGGGTGCGACACTGACCTTGGATCTATACTTCACATATAGCTCTTCGAAGACACTGTCATAGTCGTCTACATTCTCCATAACACTCTCAGACCAACCCTCAAGTTGAACCTCGAAGGGGTTGTATCGCTTGTTCAAAAACTCGAGACCAGTCACACAAGCCACTAACATACGCCTCGAAAACCGGATCGACTGCTCGACATCTATACTGTAAGTGATTCTCTTCACCTCAGCACGAAGTTCGTCAACATTGGAATATGCGGTGAGGCGCTTATTCACAGCAAAACCCTTCTTCTCTAGGCGAGCGAGCTTGTTGAGAAGATCAGACTTCTCCTCGTCGATAGAAGTATACCCATTAGAAGGCTTCTCCTCCTGCATTCCAGGAGCTCCCATATCTTCATCATCAAAGGCCACATTGTCCTCACCGTAATCAATCTCCTCGTCGTTATGGGTGGGTTGTGTCGGGGCGGACTGTTTGTTGGGGTTAACGAAAGCATCCATAGCTTCCTGGTGTTGCACGGGGGGGCGCGGTCCAAAAGCACTCTTTTGTGGACGCTGAACGGGCCTGGGCTGTGGAACAGAAATTTCAATCTCATCCATAAGCGCCTGCTCATCAGCATCCAATTTCATAACAGTAGTATGTCCTCTATCAAGAATGATATCTCCGTCCATCTACTCTCTATGAAGAAACTTTAAAAAATATCTTTAACGCACTTTAAAAAAAATATAAACATACAGTAAATGTTCGGTCTCAACAAGACCAGTCGCAACGCCTTGATGTATATTGTGGTCCTCATGTCCCTTATCTGTGTTCTGACCATTATTCAGGGTAAGTCGAGCAACTACCAACCCAGGCCAATCACCGTCAACGCTATCAGCCAGAAGTCCATCTTTGATCTCGAGCACCGTGAGGAATGTGCACCCGGATCCCCCAAGGGTAGCCCTTACACAAAGTCCCTCACCCCGGGTGGAGTCTGTGGTGCTCAGAGTCTCGTGAATGATCACGCTGGTTATTCCATCTCTGGTGGAATCGGTGGATCTTTAATCTAAGTATATATAAATGGTTCTTTCCATCCCAGATCTTAATTATGAGTATCACACGATAACTATTGATTCTACCGGACAGAGCAGTGCCAATAGTTTTACCTGCTATCTCGAAAATCCTCTGAAAAATGTTGTTCAGGCTAAACTCGTGGCTTCTCACATTCACACGAAGGCTTCTAACCAGCACATTTACATTTCCATCAAAGAGCTGGACAGTAACTTTAATGACAGGGCGGTTGGAACCTTGAATGGTGCTGGCACAATCGGCAACGTGAAGGGTGCTTTTGCGAGCCTCATCTCCGATGTCACCGCAGTAGGCACTGGTAACCACATCAACAATTTTAAGGATGAATATGATGTGAGCACACAGTATATCACCCCAATTCGTCAGGTTGGTCGCTTCACTGTAAATATCTATAACCAAGCCGGTCAGCTAATTGTGCCCAATACCACGGGCACCCCCAACTTTCTCGTCCTGAAATTCACGTGTATGAAACCCAATTTGTAATTTTTCTCATTTAAAAGTAACAAACGATGTCTGCTGGCATAACTCAACTTATTGCTGTTGGTGCCCAGGATAAATATATCATTGGCAAACCAGAGATATCGTTTTTTAGTTCCACTTTCAAGAGACATTCAAATTTTTCACAGTCCATTGAAAAACAAACGATTTATGGAGCGGTGAAAAATAATTCCATGTCAAGTGTTCAATTTGAACGTTCTGGTGATCTTCTAGGGTACGTCTACTTCACCTTAGATGACACAACAAAAGCTCTCGATAGCCAGCGATGGGATAACATCATCGACAAAGTCGAGCTTCTCATTGGTGGATCTGTCATAGATACACAAGATTCTGTGTTTACTGAAAAGATTGCTATCGATACTTTTGCTCAAAACGTTTCCAAGTCTGCAAATGGAACCCACCCAGGTGTAAGTGCACGTTCCTATTTTTACCCCCTTCGCTTCTTCTTCTGTGAAGGTCCCCAGTGTGCCCTCCCCCTCGTGGCCTTAAACTACCACAATGTAGAGGCTCGTATTTACTGGGGTAGTGAGGCTTCCAACTATAACATTGAAATGTTTGCAAACTATTACTATCTCGATAACGAAGAGAGAGGTAACATAGCTTCTAAGAGACATGATCTCCTCATCACACAAGTTCAAAAGAACCTACCTTCGAACCACACAACACAAGAGTTGTACTTCAATCATCCAGTCAAATATATCGCCTCATCTGACACAACGACCGATGGTGCACTTACATCCCCATCCAATAAGGTCAAAATAACGATCAATGGACTCGACTTGTGCACACCTCGATGGGGTAAACCACATTTCATAGATGTCATGAACTACTATCACACAAATTTTGTCACTTCACCCGACTTTTTCCTCTACTGCTTCTGTCTGTCGACGAGTTCCTTACAACCCACTGGAACTCTAAACTTTAGTCGTTTGGAATCAGTGAAAATTGTCAGTGAAAACATGTCAATAAATCATCCCATTTATGCAGTCAATTACAACATTCTACGTATCGAGAATGGAATGGCAGGACTCCTTTACGCGAATTAAAATAACAGACTATATTAAATGGTTAAGAATTTGCCGACGGTGGAGAGATCCACCAAAATCCGTTTTGGTAAACATGCATTAGATGATCAGGCAGAAAATACCATCGTTTTCAATGCCAGTAACACCGAAATGCAAGTCACCAATCCCGGAGCCGTGTATCTCTCACCCATCCGATTCAGGGAAGACTTTTCAAATCCTGAAATTGTGCTTCTAATGTATGATAAAACAACGGGTGAAATAACCGAGTCGGGTTCTTCCGCATCAACTGCAACTGAGCCCCCACTCAGACTCGTGACCGGTTTCGGTAATACAACCCCACACACCATTGAATTTCAGAACCCCACGACAGCCTTCACAACAACTGGTAATGTTCATATAAACGGTGACTTGGAAATCCAAGGTAATGTTCAATTCAGGAATGGAACCATCACAGAAATCAAAAACACTGATTTGGTGGTGGAAGATCGTATCATCGGCGTCGCTCATAACAATACCCAAGCTGGTCTGGATACTGGAATTATAATTAATTACCCAAATCAAAATGTGGGAATCATTCACCATGGTGATGAAAACCCGAAACGTTTATCAATCGGGTATACACAAAACTCTTCCACAGATACTGCCATCACACCAGACTCTAACAACATCACCCTAGACGTTCTCGGTGATTTGAAAGTTCAAAATGACACTACCATCACTGGCCAATTAGACACCAACAGCTTGTCTGTCACTGTGGGTGTAACGGCTGTCACGGGGACGTTCAGTGGTGACGTCTCTGGTGGGGCGGGGACGTTCAGTGGTGACGTCTCTGGTGTGGCGGGAACATTTACCGGCGCTGTCTCCGGTGCTAGTATAACAGATGGGACGGGAACACTCTCTGGTGGGGCGTGGTCGGGATCCGCCGCTACTCTTACCACACCACGAGCAATCGGTGGTGTCCTCTTCGACGGATCGGTCGACATCAACCTCCCTGGTGTTGATATAAGTGGTAACCAAAACACAACTGGCTCCGCGGCTACTCTCACCACCGCGAGGTCGATTGGTGGTGTAGCCTTCGATGGATCGGCCGACATCAACCTCCCCGGTGTAGATACAGGTGGTAACCAAAACACAACTGGCTCAGCCGCTACCCTAACTACTGCGAGACTAATCGGTGGTGTAGCCTTCGACGGCTCAGCTAACATTAACCTCCCCGGTGTTGACATAGGTGGTAACCAAAACACAACTGGCTCCGCCGCTATCCTAACTACTGCTCGATCGATTGGTGGTGTAGCATTTGACGGCTCGGCTGACATTAATCTCCCTGGTGTAGATACAGGTGGTAACCAAAACACAACTGGCTCCGCGGCTACTCTCACCACCGCGAGGTCGATTGGTGGTGTAGCCTTCGATGGATCTGCTGATATTGTGCCAACCACTTTCAACTCCATATCCGCCATTAATGGGACGTTCAGTGGTAACGTGTCCGGTGTTAACGGCACCTTCACAGGACCCGTGACAGGTGCCAGTTACTCGGGTGGAGCCATTTCTGGCACGACGGGAACTTTCTCTGGGACTCTCTCAAGTGCTGGATTCACCGCGACTAGCGCTCAGATTAATGGTGTTCTAAATACAGTCGGAGACTTGAGTGTCAACACAAATGCCATTCTTGTGGATGCTACTAACAAGAAAGTTGGTATTGGGAAAACACCCGGGGCCAACCTCGATGTATTGGGTAACGTATACGCTTCCGGAGCAATCACGAGCGCGGCTGGTCTGATATCAGGTGATGGTGGTGGTCTGTCGAACCTACAGGTTTCGTCCTTCGCTTCCGACGTCACTCTCGGAACTGACACGTCCGGGGATTATGTGGCATCCCTGGTGGGAGGTGATGGTATAACTGCCGGTGCGGCTGCTGAATCTGCCACACCAACAATAGCCGTTGACCTCAAAACGAATGGTGGTCTTGTTATAGAAACTGGACAAGTGGCTGTAGACCTTACCGCGTCCAGTATCACCGGAACACTGGCAGTTGCTGATGGTGGCACAGGAGTCACCACAAGCACGGGAACCACGAATGTCGTCTTATCTGATAGTCCTACACTCACCGGAACATTGACAGGCGCTACCGCTAATTTCAGTGGTGATATTTCCGCAGTCGGGGGGGCATTTACTGGTGCGGTGACCGGTTCGAGTTATAGTGGTGGTGCCATTTCAGGCACAACAGGGGCATACACAGGTGTGCTTACAGTGACGGATAGCACAGCTTCTGTTTCTAACGTCACTGGATCGCTTGTGGTATCTGGTGGTATCGGAGCTATCGGTAACGTATATAGTGGTGATCTATACGCTTCTGCCGGTTTAGACCATAGTTCTCATATCGGAACAGCTAGAATTGGTTACGACGGAACAACAACCGGTGACGCTACATTCGCAGAAACAAATAACATGAACTCGACAGATTACGCCATCAAACAAGACAGCGCTGGAAAGACGAAAATAAACGCAAAAACCGGACAGGTCATCTCACTTGGAATCAATAACGTAGAAAAAGCTCAAATTTCAGATACTGGCGATTTCTTTGTTGACACCGACACACTCTACGTTGATGCCGCAAACGATAGGGTTGGTATTGGTCTAACTACCCCAACCACAGAGTTGGATGTTTCTGGTAGTGTGTATACGTCACAAAATATCACAGCTGGTGGTAATGTTAATGCAACTAAGGTTTATTCGAGTGGTGGGACTGTGATTAACACTGGATCGGTTTGTAAAAAGTTTTATAGTTACAGTGGGACTATATCTACTGGAACAACACCCGCTAACGCAGCCATGAAACTCACGTTTTCGTCCAACATCTTTTACGCAAAAATCGTAGCTCACTTAGTGGAGGATGCCACGGAGTTTAGTAACATGTCTCTCGAAGTTGGTGGTGGAAGTAGGGCTGGGGGATCGAGTCCCAACCTGAAACTTGGTTCAGTGTCTGTTTTTGGTAATACAAGCACAAACCCCTGGAACTCCACACCTGACGTGACAACAACTGCTGGTGCGATCATTATTAAACCCTCGTCTGATATCAATAACGGCACGGCTTCTACCGCAGACGCGCTGTACAACATATTCATCGAATACATCTCACCCGATGCCACGAATGGAACATTGGACACCATTCACCAAGGTGTCAACGCAGTGGCAGTAAAGACATTCGACTATTAAAATGTCAGTAATGTATAATGTGGAGAGACGAAAGACTTCATAGAGATATCTCAACTTTAGACTCGAAAGAAAATTTAAAAGTCTTGAGAGAATTGAAGCCTAAAAAAAGTTTAGTGGGAAATGAGATGACCTACGGGTTTATACCACAAGACGTTGAAAAACATTCTAAGGATTTGGTGAATAAAAAACAGTCGTTTTTGGAACTACCAACACCGATTAACGCACAGACAATGACATTCCTCGTAAAGTTGGATGCACCATGCTCAGGTTTATTTGAGAATAGATGTGTGATTTTCAAAGATTGTGGAGAATTCAAAATTAAGGAAGTCATAGATGGTCAGAATTTTACAGTTGATCTCGAAGAAAAAACACTCCCGTCAGTGGTTCAACTCACACATGTTGAGTTGTATGACATGAAATCCTTTAATAAAGACATTGTCACCACAATGACAGTTTCGGCACTTCAAGAAATTGATAGAGACGTGCAAACAATGAAAGGTTCCATATTAGATGATTCACGATTGAAGACACTGACTGTGAGAATTTCTATCTTAGAAAATATTGTCGCTTCCATTTCGAAGCGTTTAGAAAGTTTAGAAAATTTGTAAAGTAAATATAGATGAGTGACATTAACGTTCAAACATTCTCAGGGAAGGTTAATATTACAAGTAACTTATTAGTAGGGTCCTCTCACCTTTTTGTGGATACGACAAATAACCGTGTTGGTCTCATCACTGATACACCCGACGCAGGGCTCCATGTCAATTCAAATGCCTACGTGCATACAGACTTTAGAGTTGGTTCAGGGATCGTCATGAACGATACCACTGGTCAGATCACTGCTGGATCCTTCGTTGGGGATGGTTCCGGGTTGGATGGTATCAACTCTGACAGTGGATCTTGGGTCAATGGGACTAATTCCAACGTTCACTTGGCCACCTCAACGGATAAGGTTGGGATCGGGACGAATGATCCAACTGAAAAAATTCATATCAAAGATGGTTCTATCAGGCTTGATAGCACCGGAACAATTTCAATTATAAATAAACACGACACATCGGACTATGGAGTCTTATCTCTAGATGCGGGATATAGAGGAGGTAGTAGTCGTCCTAAAATACGAATAGTTGGGTATCAGGGTCAGGCCTCGGTTAATGGCGATAATCTGATTACATTTCACACAAATGGTTCAGAAAGAATGAAAATTAACCAAAGTGGCAACGTCGGTATTGGGAGTGATCCGACCGAGGCTTTACATATCTATAGAGATGGTACAGACCCTACATACATATGGGCAATCGGCAACACATCTAGGCGAGCTGGTATAGCGTTTAGTGAGGACACGTCGTCTAAACATGCTATCATCGAATACGACGGGACGGGGTCTGATACAGGAAACTATCTCGCCGTTTACTCCGGTGTTTCAACTTGGACAAGTAAGGGTGATGGGCTTAACTTTGTACCTGCGAACGGTAGGGTGGGTATCGGGACGTCTAATCCTCAACAGAAATTAGAGGTTCACGGAAACATTCTGTTAGGTCAAAACGATATCCAGAGTTTCATTCACGGTGGGGGGGATATAGCTGTGAGTTCCGACAACGATGTTTTGATTGTTTCTGATTCGAATGACACGAGTGGCGACGGTGCTGCCGACATCATATTTGGTGCCGGTTCAGCTATAAATATGGACACTTCCAGAAACTTTACATTTGCCCAAGCGTATCCGAGTTCTGTACCTCGTCTAGAGCATATGCGGATTGTGGGAAGTAACGGCAGAGTCGGTATCTCGAAGAGTAGCCCAGACGCGACGCTACATGTAAACGGAAATGCTATCATCGGTGATGTTGGTGCGAACCCTGCGTTAACACACACGAACGCTCAGCTTACACTCGGTGGAACTCACAATGCTGGGTATAATCTAAACTCGGGTATAAAGTTATTGATCACAGGTGGAAATAACGATGGTAGTTCTCCGTACTATATCATGTGTGAAGATGAGAATGGACACGATCAGTTCTGGGTAAAGGGTGGAACAAGTAGTAATGGGACTAATGGTGTTGTGTATATAAAGAATAATCTTGGCATCAATGACTCCACACCCAGTTACAAGTTAGATGTGAATGGAACCATGAGAGCTGACAATGTATCAGCATCTGACGACCGCATCAAGTACAACGAACAGGGTGTATCAAACGCACTTACACTCATATCACAATTGAACCCACAAAAATATGAGAAAATCATGGAACGACCAAATCCCTGTGAAGGAACATGGATCCCGACCGATGGGGAGTGGGAAAACGTGAAAGAAGACTATAAATACGGTGATGAGTTCGGTTTCATTGCCCAAGATGTTCGTAACATCCCCGAACTTGCATTCCTAGTACACGGTGAAGAGACTCGAACCGATGCGAAGACCTCAGCACCCGAAGAGTATAGTAACTTGACCACAGAGGAACAATCTACGTATTCTCTTTCGTATGTTTACGAGAGTAATATCATCACACAATCGGAGTATTCTAATCTCACTCCCGACGAACGGGGGCTCTATTCTACACAATACACAAAACAAATCGAGACACAAACTCCCTTATCTCTTAATTATCAAGGATTATTCGTCGTCGCCATAGGTGCTATCAAAGAACTCAAGGCGAAGGTCGAAACCACTCGGACCGACCTCCAAACTACACGGACCGAACTGGTCGAGACCAAAGCGGACCTATCCGATACCAAAACCGAACTGAAAGCGGACCTATCCGATACCAAAACCGAACTGAAAGCGGACTTCTCCGAGACCAGAACCGAACTGAAAGCGGACCTCCAAACCATACAAACTCAACTGAATACCCATACCCATCCACTCGAAGAACACACACACCAGGATCTCGTGGACCAGCTAACCACCGAAAAGGTCAAAACCCGAGAACTTGAACAAAAGTTGGAAATATTAGAGATGTCACACGGGGCTCTCATTCAGCGTATAGAAGCATTAGAAAATTTATAAAGTAAATGTAGATGAGCAGTGACATTAACGTTCAATCATTCTCAGGGAAGGTTAATATCAGCAACAACCTATTGGTGGGGAGCTCTCACCTCTTCGTAGACACCGTAAACAATCGCGTGGGTATCACGACGGCAGATCCCGATGCGGGTCTACATGTCAATTCGAATGCCTACGTGCATACAGACTTTAGGGTTGGCTCAGGTATTGTCATGAACGATACCACTGGTCAGATCACTGCTGGATCCTTCGTTGGGGATGGTTCCGGGTTGGATGGTATCAACTCTGATAGTGGCTCTTGGGTTAATGGGACTGGAAACGTCTATCTGTCCACAACCACTGATAAGGTGGGGATCGGGACGACGAATCCTTCGCAGACATTTGAAGTCAATGGAGAGACCGCGTTGATACATTCTGCCGATGGGAGTGATACACACAACACTATCGACCGAACTCTTTATATTGGGGGTAAAAATAGTAGTGGTTCTCTAATTCAAGCTAAATGTGCTATCGTTGCTACACCATCTACATCACATGGAGGTGCCGGACAATACGGAAGAAACGCTCTACATTTTTGTGTAGGACCAGATGCTCAAAATGACACTAACGCATCAAAAACGGATAGCCGAATGTGTATAGATTATACTGGCAACGTCGGGATCGGGACGACAAGTCCAGGTAAAAAATTACATGTTTACACCACCGCATCCGAATCAAATTCACAGCTCGTCTTAGAGTCGGCGGACCGTTATGCCAGTATGCAGATGAAAGATAATAGTGGGGGTGTTCTGGTGCAAAATGATCGAGGTGATTTACGTTTACTTACTGGCTATGATGCGTCTATGGCAAATGGTTCAGAAGCTATGAGGATCTTGGGAAGTAACGGCAACGTCGGTATCGGGACGTCTAATCCTGATGGAAAGCTCCACATTTATGAATCCACTGGAACATCTCACGGTGTCGGTGTCGGAACTCTCATACTGGAACATGGAAATACTGGTGGTTCATCGAGTATTGTTTTTCCGAGTAAAGTGAACATTACGTCCGATTATGCTTACATAACGTATAACGAAAATTATGGCGAAGCTGGTGTGAGCTCTTCTGAAAACGGTGTTCTATTACTGGGATCTGAAAATGATGGAACGGGGAGTAGTGATCACGTGCGCGTGAAGACGCGCCTTGTGGTTGAGGCTGATATGACGAGTACTGACCCAACATACGCGTTCCAAGTGAAATCATCGAATACGACATCCGATTTATTTGCCGTGCATCGAGGTGGGTCGATTGGTATAAATGGTAACGATAGCAATGTTCCTTTCACGATACGAACGAATAAAAACATCTCTGTAGATGGAACTTCGTATAATTCATATTGCAGGTGGTATAGAGGTTCTGGTAATTGGTATATTGGTTCCGATAATTCGACCGACTGGAATCAAAATTTATACTGGTTTGCGAACATAAATGCGTCAGGAAACCCCTTGAGAAAGGTCATTATGTTTGAAAACGATCAATCAAAGGGAACAAACCTTAATGCGAATACTTTTACCGGACAACATAGAAATATTGTGAAAGGTGTGAATCCCACAAATATTGGGACACGTGTAGGACTCATCGTATCGGCGGATAATAACGAAAATATAAAAGTGAATGGGGGTGTTGAACGTGGGTTAGATGCTATAACCATTAACGAGACAATCCCATACGTTTCTGTGACAACAAAGGCATATGATAAACAGGTTTTTGGTGTCATTTCTGGATCTGAAGACACAGAATCTAGAGAAGATAAGTTTGGACGTGTCACATCAACATTCATCAAAGAAGAGGGTGACGATAGAATATTCATCAATTCGTTGGGTGAAGGTGCCATGTGGATATCTAACCAAAATGGACCACTCACTTCCGGTGATTACGTAACATCTTCTCATATACCCGGATACGGAATGAAACAAGATTCAGAGTTCTTAGCGAATTACACGGTGGCTAAGATAACCATGGATTGTGATTTTCAAGTGATACCACGAGTGAAGTATCGTATTAAAACCGAACGGAAAACCGTTAATTATTATAGACACGAGGAGAGTTTTCTAAAAGAATCTGATTATACCAAATTAGAACCAGACATTCAATCAGATTATACACTCGAACAATATGACGAAAATGTTAACATTCTTGACGAATACGGTCAGCTCCAGTGGGAAGATTCTAGTGAAACTGAAGCACCATATAAAGTCCGATACCTCCTACCCGATGGTACCCAAATATCAGAAGAAGAATATACCACCAAGGCACTCGCAAACGAAGAAGTGTACATAGCGGCGTTCGTTGGGTGTACGTATCATTGTGGATAATTTGTGACGATATAGTAATATGATCGTCCCGGATATTGTTAAAGATAAGTGGAAATCTCAACCGACAATGGCGGAACTGTTGAAAACAGATCTCCAAGCCGAAAAGGTCAAAACGAAAAACCTCGAAGCACTCGTCCTATCTTTGATTACACGTGTACAAAAACTAGAAGTGCGTTGAACATAAAGATTTGCCACGTATAGAAAGTACAATGTCCTGCATTGCTGCCCTCAAGCCTATCGTTACCGTAAAGCCCGCGCCTCGGTCCAGGAGGTCCATCAAGACCCGTGCGTCCAGAGGAACACCTCTCACGAAGATCGATCGCCCGAATGATTACCTTTCCATGGCGGAGCGTGTTAATGGTCGCGCGGCTATGATCGGGTTTACGTCTGCGCTCGTCGATGAACTTGTGACGGGTCACTCCCTCAGTACGCAGTTCCAGGAACACATCGGTCTTACCGTTGCCGTAACTGCGCTCACCTTTCTCGGTACCGCCGCGAACCCCGGTGATGAGGGCTATGTTCAGGGTCCCTGGAAGCCCGAGACCGAACTGCTCAACGGACGTCTCGCGATGATCGGAATTCTATCGCTTCTTCTGACCGAATCGATCAATCCCGGAACGCCTCTATTCTGATACTTAAAAATAAAAACATAGTATAATATAAATGTCTGGTGGTATCGCCCAACTCGTTGCCGTGGGTGCTCAGGATGCCCACATCGTTGGTAATCCCGAAGTATCTTTTTTCCGTTCGACGTACAAGCGTCACACAAACTTTGCCCAAACTGTCGAAAAGCAGGTTATCCAGGGTAACCCCTCTACGAATGGTATGTCCACTGTGCGTTTCGAGCGCAAGGGTGATATGCTCGGTTACGTGTACATCTCTAACCGATCCCCCCGTAACACGTTGACACGGGCCAACTGGAAGAATGAGATTAAGAAGGTTGAGCTACTGATCGGTGGTCAGGTCATCGACACACAAACGTCTGAGTTCTCTCAGGAAATTGCTCCCGTGACACTTTGTCAGTCGTATTCCAAGTCTCTCTCGGCCGCCACGGCTGATGATGCTGGGTTCTACCCCCTGCGCTTCTCGTTCTGTGAGAATGCTCAGTCGGCGCTTCCTCTCGTGGCGCTTCAGTACCACGATGTCGAGATCCGTATTTCGTGGGGTACACTCCCCGTGACCGATTACGAGGTACACGCACAGTTTCTTTACCTGGATACCGATGAGCGCACAGCGCTTTCGTCGGCCCCCCAGAACATGCTGATCACACAGACACAGCAGTCGATCGCTTCTGGTGGTTTGATGCAAGAGCTTAACTACAACCACCCTATCAAGTTCATCGCGACGTACAAGTCAGGTGGTGTAGGCGTAGCCAGTGGCAGCGTCAAGCTCCAGATCAACGGCACGGATGTTGGCGATGCGAAGAAGGCGCAGCCTCACTACACATCCGCCTCACTGTATTACCACACATCGTTCACGACCATGGATAGCAGTGCCGCGAACCATTTCATGTACCCGTTCTGCCTTGACACATGCAAGCTCCAGCCCACTGGTACACTCAACTTCAGTCGTGTTGACTCGGCTCGTCTCGTAACTGATGCTGGTTCGTTCAACACTGACATGTACGGTGTTAACTACAACATCCTCCGCATTGAAAATGGTATGGCTGGTCTTATGTACTCTAATTAAATCCCTTATAATAACAAATGTGGGGGCTTCTCTTTCTCCTCTTTTTCGTTTTTATGATCACCTACGATCCTAAATCCGGAACGCTCAATAAATATATTCCCATTCAGAACGCAGAATGTAAGGATGGTCACTACCAGGAAATACAATTTGCACAACCAGGGTATCAGTGCCCAGAAGGTGAAAGATCTAAAATGGGTGTAATTGTATCTACTTAAAAACAAAACGTGTAAGTAAACCACAATGTTTTCTTTTGATCGCGAAACTGCTATTTTGGCTGCAGTCGTCGTTTGCGTCGCGGCGTCTCTTTACATGTATAACGAATTGCGTCAGTCGAAAGACGACATCACCAAAATCAAGACTTTTCTGGACCGGGTTCAGGAAGAGGCGCACGATGTCCAAATGCCTCAGATGGTATATGCACCTGTAACAGAAGAAATGCCTGAACCCGAGCCTGAGCCTGAACCTGAACCCGAGCCCGTTGTTGTACAAGAGCCTCCCAAACCCAAACGCACTACACGAGGTAAATCTCCCGTGAACATTTCTTCGGAATAAACTTATCAGGGGATTATAGAAGCTAATGAGCAATGAAAAAACATAAAGCCATAGCAATACCAGTGACTTTCGTTGGTGATACTCCACGGTTTCTTACCGTGCGAGATAAACGTTTTAAAGAGTGGATTTTTGTGACAGGGGGGTGTAGAAGAAGGGAAATATTTACACCTATACGCACAGCGTTGAGGGAGTTGGAAGAAGAAACACGTGGTGTTGTTTCACTTAAAAATGGGGAGTATACGAGTTTTACATTTAACGTAAAAGAAAGTCCTACTATAGAACTCGAGTACACGGTGTTTATATTTTTCGTAAATTATTCGAGTAATGAACAGCACGAACTTGTGAGAAGGTTTAACGATGAGAAATACAAAATGTATACGAAAAAAATTCATGTGAAACGTACATACGATGAAAATGATTTCATGAGTTTCGATACGTTACCAGAATTTAATTCTCGAAGACGATGGGAACGAATCATACATAATGTGGTCGAGAACCCAGAGTTTTACGCATGCATCACTTCTCTCAATAGAAAAACATTTTCTATAAAATAATGAAGTCCAAGAACTACATTCTCCGTCAGATTAAAGATATTTTAATGGATCACAAGTCATACAGTGAAACACGGGCAGATACATACATCGAAGATGTAAAGGTTAAAACCGTATATGAACTTTTAGTTCTTAAAAAAGAATTGTCGAATAGTGAAGAAGAGTTTAGAGACGTATCATGCAGGACCTCAATTTGGCATGAAGAAGAGTATTAAAAAAATAACACGATGTACGAATAAGTATGTTTAGATCATGGTGCCGAAAACAGGGGTTTTCGAATAGCTCCAATCTATCACATGTGCTCATGGACGGTGGCCGTCTATCTGTTCCTTATGATAGATTGAATGAATTTTATGACGAATATGTCAAGGCTGTAAAATCGGGTGAGAAGGTGTGTGTCGTCGAACAAAAGTCGGATACGTACAACTTTTTTGTCGATTTGGATTACAAAGATGTCGAAGACATTCCATTTGACCGATTGAAGGAGTATACACAGACGATATGCGACCGTGTAACACATTTCGGTGGAAAAGATGTTCTTGTTTCGGTCGCAGAGCCAAAACCATGTGGTGATATGATCAAATATGGAATTCATATGAACTGGCCAGGGTTCGTAGTTGATCATGGGTCTGCTATGGCATTGCATTCTCATATAGTATCGTCACTGTCGCTGATGTTCCCGGGAAAACCATGGGACGAAATCGTCGATACCGCTGTGTATGGGGGTGGAAAACGGAACGTGAAGGGAAGTGGTTTTAGAATGCCGTGGGCGCATAAATACGTGAAGGGTGAATATCAGGGAGCGTACATACCTGTACTCAAATATACACATGAAAATGGTAAACTTATTAATGTTTTCGAGCGGGAGCCGAATGTGGAGATTATGCATATGGCGACACTCAGAACTGAGAATACGGAAGTCGTGGTCGTCGAAGGATCAAAACGTGACGAGGGATCGTTTACACCGAGCGAGACAAAGAATATTTTTCAGAATGAAGTAGTGACTAGAGATATTGAAACGTTTATTCAAAAAAACATGGATGGTCAAGGACGTGCACTCGTCACAAAAATATTCAGTAACAAAAATTCGTATCTCGTATCAACGACATCCAAATATTGTGAAAATCTTCAGAGAGATCACGGGTCTAATCATATATGGTTTCGTATAGAAGGGCGTACTATTATACAGAGGTGTTTTTGTACATGTGAAACGATGAAAGGGCGTAGATATGGGTTTTGCAGAGATTTCTATGGTCGAAAACACGCACTACCGGATAAGATATTCGAAAAACTCTACCCAAATGGATATACACCATCCACATTTTCAACACCTCAAAATACATGCATGCCGTGTCCAGTAGAAAAAAAATCAGATCCAGTTGAAACAAGTACACTCTTACAAATCTTCATAAGCAAACACATGGTAAGAGATGCCGAAATCGCTGTGAAAAGTATTTCTAAGAAGGGTAAAAACGTACACTGGGTAAACACGGATTTGAAATGTAAAACGTGTAACAAACCAAATGTTCAATTTAAAATTTCACGTGACAAGATTGTACAAACATGTGCATGTAAATCTCGTGAGCATAAACTGTCAGATAAAATAGTTAGACTATTATAGATGATGATCATTGTACTCATTGGAGTGTTCGCGTATATTTTATCGAAGATTACACGTCTGGATACATCTTTAAATCAAATAGACGCCATTATCAAAGAAACACATAAATATTCTGGTATACATGAAGTTACATATAATACATTCATGGCGTTAATACAGATAGCGAAGGAATACAGGACAAGTGTTGAAATGTCTCAGGTGTATCTTGAGAAAGCTTTACGGGTTCTGAATGATATACCCCTTTACCTGTCTACGATGGACGGTGAAGTAATGAACGATATAGGCGATATTTCATACCGTTTAGGTTACGAATTTGAACAATTACTGATGAGAGAAGCGCTTAATCAAGGGATCAAGTTCACACCTAAATATATTTAAAAAGAAATCACTTAAACCTTCTATATGAGTACAATTACTGTGAAAACTCGGTCCGGACGAGTATCTAAAGCACCCACGCGTATGAAGCCCACAGAAGAAGCTTGTGATGATGATTTCGATGATGACGAATATGACACGGATTATGAAATTTCTGATGATGACCTGTGTGAGACCGAGAGTGAAGATGAATGTGATGACAGTGATGAGGATGAGAATGGAAATTTAAAGGATTTCATAGTAGATGATACTGATGAAGAAAGTGGTGAGGAAAACGAAGCTTAAAAGATAGAATTAATACTATGTATATGGAAACAGAACTTGGAAATCCTATTGAATACAATTCGCAAGTACTGGATAAAGAACCTGAACGAGATGACAGTGAACCCATACAAAATCATTTACAGCAGCCAGATGAAGATCAACCGTATTATTTTCAACCCCCTCTCCATCCACAATATATACCACCCCCTCCACACATGAACGAAACGTTCAAACCCAATGACATACTAGCGTCTCTCGATAAAGTCGCGTACATCGTGATATTCGTAGCTTTCATATTAGGTTTCTTTATGGGAAAAACTATGCAACCAGTTATCCTTCGCCACGGGTGAAAATGGAGCATAATCATTAACAGGATCTTTAGAATCGACGATCGTTCTACTGGTAATTACTGGACGGATAACCCCTTCATTAATTATTTCAGATGCCAAATTATTTTTATCATCTATCTCATCTATGTCCGTAATAGGTAAATTATGATTCGTCTTCTTAAAGACAGAAATATACTCGACATTCATCGTATTATTAAAAGGGTAGATTTTAATAATATGAAATGTATGGTTATTTTTTTTGATTTTTAAGTGTTTTTCTCTTCGACCTCCTCAGTCTCGTCTCCTTCGGCGATAGCCATATCCGCCTCCCTCTGCTTGCGTCGCTCTTCAATCTCTACGGCGACAATCGCGTCAGCTTCCTTTACCAGGTCCTCCATCGCCGCATCAGGCTTCTCGCGCTTCAGACGCTCGATGATTTCACCTGGATGGCTAATGGGAGGCTCATCAGGTTTGTTGTAATACTGAGAATTTTCGTCTCCAGCCTTGAAGTATCCATCGGTAGAAGACTTAGCAGCCATCATATCACGCTTACGCTCTGAAAACATCTTCGCCGCCATAGCCTGGTTTTCCTTATAACCAGACATCAACTCCTCTAGCTTTTCGTTTGTGTAATGGGCATCTTCGATCTTGGAAGGGTCGGGTGGGATGAGAAGCCACTTGTACATATCAACGACATAGATATCAAACGTCGCATCCTCCTTTTGAAGGCGCTTGGCGTGGCTCGCGGCCTCATCGCGGGTAGCAAAAGCACCCCTGAACTTAACCCCGAACTTGTCATTCTTCTGAGGCGCTTCAGGGCCAACCACAGACATGCATGCAAAAGTCTGACCGGGCACGGTCGTATAATCCTGCTCTAGAGACATTATGTTCTATATAAAACTCTATACTTTAAGCTAGTAAACCTAAGTTAAAGTTTTCACGATCTTTATTATCATGGAAGAGTTACGCCGACTTCACAATGACGAGAAGCGTTCACTGATTGAAAGTGTAA
>Ga0181399_1000151_pt1 | contig 24547 bp, 22 predicted proteins | sample 22SPOviralmetaG_FD_130128 | JGI IMG/M metagenome (GOLD analysis project Ga0181399, IMG submission 130128) | Marine viral communities from the oligotrophic San Pedro Time Series (SPOT) site, San Pedro Channel, CA, USA - 22 SPOT_SRF_2011-05-21 | ecosystem: Environmental > Aquatic > Marine > Strait...
AATTACCGTTTACATCTAAAGATCCGCCTAGTTGTGGGGTAGTGTCTTCGGATACGTTTTTAAGGAACGTGCTAGCTAACTTATCGTCAGATATTGAACCAGCCAGCTTGTCGTTAGTTATAGAGCCAGCTAACTTGTCGTTAGTTATAGAGCCAGCTAACTTGTCGTTAGTAATTGAACCAGCTAACTGAGCGTTGGTAATAGTTCCCGTTAGGTTTGTTGTAGCTAAATCGCCGGCAAATGAAGTAGCCGTCACCGTACCCGTGATGCTTACATCGTCCCCTGTATTACTAGGGCTAATAACTGTTCCAGTTCGGTCCCACGTTCCTAGGCTTATCTTGTCTGCCGCTGTCATTAGCCCGGCTTCTGTATTTGTTGCCCCTGTAAGAACCGCATCGGTTCCAGTGCTACTCACAACCTCAAGCTGATTTGCGGTAACTCCTGCAACACTTAGATCTGTTGGCGTAACAGGTGACGGGACAAAAGACCACCCTGATGGGCCGTAAAGAACCTGATCACCTGATTTGATAACTATTGCACCTTCACCTGTAGCCGCTTGCCATACAGAACTTAATGTCCCTACGACAGAGTTAATGTAAACATCATTTAAACTTGGGGTTGTAACTACCGGGTCTGTTGTCAGATCAATCGTTCCCTTAAACGAGACGCTCGCAATATCAGCCCTTAATTTCCCTTGAGCGTCAAAACTAAGATTTGCGCCAGGGTTAATAGCAAGGCGATCTGCCTCAAAATACAAACCTTTAGAGGGGGCAAGGTCAACATTTAACGTGACAATACTGCCGTTTACAAAGGCATCAATACCATCATCACCCAGAATTTCAGTTATACCTGAACCGCCACCGCCGCCAGTGTTGCTGATTTGGTGCCAGATACTGCCATTCCAAACGTACAGAGTTTCGGTTGCAGTGTTAAACCACCACGTTCCAATGACAGCATCAGCTGGGACGTCTGGATTAAATTTGATTCCGCCTAGCTGTTGAATGTTCCCTGCTGTGTCTTTGCAGCACAGGAACGGACCGGCTTCGTTAAAGTTAACGCTTAGCTCACCGCTGGTGAGCTGGCTGGCCTGTGGCCTCCTATCTTCGACTGAGCTGTTCTTGTGTATTAGTTGAACTGCCATGACTATTTAGTCGTTGGGACGCCGGTATTCACCGATGTCCCTATTCTAGTCAAGGAGTATTCCTTGCACTAGTGGTTGAGTTGTAAATAAAGGAGTTTTTGAGGTTTTCAGCTGTTAGCAACAGCCCCGTAATGCCTGGGTCTTTTTCTAGCTCTCCCAGTATGGACAGGAAGCCAGATTCCAATGGTGCGGTTGCATTATCTTGCGTAACATCGCAGCAACATCCATTCTTTAAAACTACGGGTACAACTGTCGCAAGACTGGTGGCATTTATGCTGTAAGTTGACGAAGCAGTAGCACCGCTAGCAATTTGCTCTGCCCTAAATGCCTTGCCTTGATAATTTTGATTGTGTGCGAAGTTAATACCAATTAGCTCTGATAGATCCCAATTGTCATTACTGAAATCGTATTTAAGTTGAGGAACAACCCGACCGCCACACTTCACGCCGCCTCTTTTCCCTAAATCCAGTAGTGACAGTTTTGGAGAAATTGCTGTACCGTTTACAAACCTCAACCCCCCTTGCGTGTTTGTTGTTCTTAAGTCAACAATTAAATTGCAACCGTGCCCTGTTAGGCCAGAGTCGTCGGTGTCGCTGCCAGTAAGGTTGAATCTAACATTTGCTGATGATGTGCTGACAACATTGTTGGTTAAATAAAATGTGTTGCTGTCGGTGTTGTAAAACTGAAATATTATGTCGCCGCCATAAGAACAAGTAGCGGCGCAACAGTAATCTCCTACATTGCTCCAATTAACTACTGTATCTCTACCACCAACGCCATAGCCGCCATTGAACGTTGCGACAACATCATTTTGGTTATTGTTATCCAGCTCTAACGTTAGATCGGCAAAAACCGCGCCAGCTGAAAAAGATTCAACCGAACTGTATTGAGGGATTCTCGCGCAGGCATTTGCCGTCGTCCCCCATTTCATGCGAACGGTTGGAGAGGTAGCCCCTCTCGCTCCAACAACATCAAATCGTGTGAATCCATTCACCAGCTGAATCGGACCCTGCTCAATCACGCCGAGGTCATCGTGAACGCTGATAACAATTGTGCTACCTGTAGGCAAAAATAACTGTGATGCTTTTTCTACTGCTTCCGTTAATGACGTAAATATAGTGTCATGGAAAGCGTTGCCACTTGCGCTCCACTCAAGCGCACTATTCGTCTCTTGGCCGTAGGGAATTGAATTGTTTCCTGTTAATGGAGTGCCTGAAGCAGAGCAAACGTGCAACAGTGCATAAGGGACACCGCTAGGCAGAGACTTAACCAGCCTTTGTGAATTTTGCCAATAAGCCAAGCCTTCAGGAGTTACAGCATCAGGGTTTGCATCGATTTCTGCATCGCTTATTGCTGCTGTAGGGTTCGCCAAACGTGAAAGCCCAGCAAGCTCAACAAACCCAGGCTTTAAAGTCTCGGCCATTCCCGTGACCACCGCACCCCCAACGGTCAATTCATTGACGGTCAATGATTCAAAGAATGTTGGGAATTGTATTTCATCAACAGATTTCTCTGCGCCGATTTCATTAATACCGACTTCTTCACCAGTGGTTAAATCTTGGATGCCTGCCGGTGTGACAAGGAAGCCTTCTTCGTTAAAGCCCGAGCCGTAGACACGACCCACGCTTGATGTCATGTAGTAGGTAAATTTATTAGCGGCGGTCAGGTTTTGTTGATAGCGAGGTAGTCCTTTTGAGTACGATGCACGCCCGGCGTATTCATAGGCGTGACCGAACAGACGGATTGCACTTGGTGCGCGGAACTCGATTGACCATGCCGCCCAGCTATTGGCAACACCAGACGGGTTGCTGATTCCATCTAGCGCAGCAGTGTTGTCACGATCACGCAGTGCTTCTGTTGTAGGCAGCAAGATTGTGTGTGCATTTGCACCGCTAAATCCAAGGCTGCGAAGGAAGGAATACAAGCCCCGATAGTCAGTGGCGCTGCGGTACTGCGCTTGAATCTCAGGGTCGTTTGCCCATACCGTGGCTAAGTCATAGCCGCATGTTGTGCTGTCAGCATCGCCGCTGGTGTCGTTATTAAATAGGATCGCGGGCTGGGCATTCTTGAAATAGTCCTCAGCGTTGAAGTCGCTTGCCATGTGGACATACGATTCAACCCATTTGTTGTTTTGGAAACTTGTGTCGCTATTGGTTTGAACACAGTTCCAATGCTTGTTGGCATAACGGACAGTGTCACCTGCGCGGTAGTAAGCATTAGATGTCCAGGTGCTGTCACCGTTCAGGCGGCGTAGTTCAATCAGACCGTTGCTTCCGCCAGGGCCGTTCTTGATTGCACTGCCCACTGCACAGCAGATTGATTCGTCATAGGGAATCTCACCTGTAATTGCTGCTGCCGCTGGGTTGGTCTGAAGAATGTAATCACGCTGGGGTGTCCGGTTTGTTCCACCGAGATTGAGACCCAGCACGGCATATCGGCGCTCGTTTGTGTTACGAACATCAGTGAGACGCCTGATGAAAATGTTCTGCCCAGCAAGATCTGGCAAGTTCACGCCTGGTGTGATCTGTTGCCCTGGTGTTTCGCCGTCCTGGTTGTCGAACGCTCCAGTGACATTGATGACGTTTGGTACTGCTCGGTCCCATGCAGGGTCAGCTAGTTGCGCCCGAAAGTCTTTTCCTAAATCGTTTTGCACCCAGATGTATGAGCCAGGACGGAGGGTATAGCCCAAGGCTTCGAGTGCCCGTGGGGTGTTGGGGTCGTAAACGCCTTCAGTAAGGTCTTCCTCTAGAACAATTGCTGTGGCTGCGTTGCCTGTGCTCGCATCAATCTGACCAAGAAAAGTCTTGCGGACATTGTTTGATTTCTCTGTTAAGTCAGTTGCAACACGGAGACGGATGATGCTCCAGCCCGTGTCGTTTGCCGATGCTGTGTCTCTGTAGCCTTCACCTAAAGCACTAACTCCACCAAAATTGCTGTTGCTGTTGGTCGTGGTAACTGAGGCGCCTGATTCAACCCACGTTTGCACCCCTTGCCCAATACTGAAGACCGAGACGTTCTGAATAATTGCGTCATTGATAGCGCGAATGTGGAAGTTTCGCCGGTCCAGCTTCATCCGCAGGTCATTAGGACTTGCGTTGATGTAATCGTTGTAGTTATTAACCGCGCCCCAAGTGCCGCCGGAGTATATCTCCCAGCAGGTCATATCTTTTTGAAGAGAGACACTTGTGAATTGGGCAATTACACATGACGAAAAGCCAGAATTGCGTGAGCCGTCAAAAAAGCCGCCGCACATCCCAAATGTGGATCTCAGCGAAACGTTATAGATGTAGGGCGATGCGCCCATCACGGTGTCTACTGCTTCGGTTGGCGCAGCAGGTAGCGGACCAACAATCTGATACTCAGTAATGCGCGGGACAGCAAAGCTGTCGTCAATACCAGCAACGCCGCTGAATGATGCGCGGATCTTGCCGTAAAACTCATCTAGTTCTGCTTCGCTGGTGTATTGAAAAGCGTCTAATAGATGGGCGCTGGTGGTAGCTCCCACCTTGTCCATAACGGTGAAGCCGTAATAATATCCCCCTCCAGTAGTTTTAAAAATAGAGCGACGATTGCTGTAGTCAGCTGCTTCTGCTTCAGGCGTTGGGACAAAGTTTGGGCGCAAAATCGTTTTGCGTAAGTCGAGGCTAATAAGACTGCAACCTCTAGGCAGAATCAAACCGCCCGTGGCTTGAGGGTTGAAAGCAATTAGCTCAGCGTCTGTTGGATCTTGCCCATTAGTCCAAACAGGAGTTGTACTCGTGCCTGCATCATTTAGAACTGTGGTCTCACCGGCAGACAACACGATGCTGACTAGATCACCGCATGGTGCAGGATTAAGTGTTAGATAATCACGGCTGGTGATGATGCCAGCTTCGATTACAGCTCTTGAGAGACTGCGGAACGGGCGGGCAGGGGTATAGCCACACTCAAGACGCTGCAAGCTGATACGCCGCATTTTTGCTTCGTATGTGCCATCATCAATGCCTACATAATCACCTGTGACAAAGGTATCGCTGCCAATATTGCTATCTACATAGAGCGTGTACGGACTATTCAGTGGATCGGGGACATCCAACCCACCTACAGACTGAGGCCCCCCAGCTAGTTGCCTAACCGTGTCAGTTAGTGCATTGACTTGTTCTTGGAACCCAAGCTGGGTTGTATCAATATGACCGAGAGAACCTGTTTGCCCGGCTCGTTTTAGTTCAGTCACTATTTAATTCGGAGCTTTGCATCTATTCTAATTGCTGCATCAAAGTTGTAATTTTATGGGCTAGCTAAAAGCTTGATCTCACCCGTGGTGACAAAAGATGCCGTCCCAGCCACGATTTCAGTTGGGCGCAAATTGACTGCGGTGTCTGTCACCAGAATGTCGCAGGCATAGTAGAGACCACCATCAATTCGTCCGCATTGGCTGTCGCAGGGATCGTCGCCGGTCATTAGCCAAAACTCAGCTGAGGCTTCGCAACCTTTCTCGGTCATCATTAGCAGTTGCATCAGCACCAAGCCGTTGTCTTCGGTGTCCTGCTCAAAGCACTTGCGGTCAATTAAAAACTCGGTGCTGCCGCCTGCTGTGACCAATGATTTAACTGCTGTGCCGAACTTCTCTGCGACAGCTGTAGTTGGAACCGCTGCGGCGTTTAACTCTAGGCTCCACTCGCGGATGTCGCAAAGTATTTGCCAGAACGGTGCGGGTTCGCCCTGTTGACCACGTGGCAGTAAATCGGCGTTGTCATACTCATCAACCCCAGCCTCAGGGACTTCATAATTCGGGGCATCAGCGCAGATGCTGATCAGTGTGATGGTGTCTTGTCCGTCGCTGAATTGATATTCACCATATTTAGAGATGCATCCCCATACTGCATTGAAATAAGCAGCACTTCCGAACGGTGAAACTGTGATTTGCCCAGCTGATGTAGTTGCTGCAAGCATTACCCGCTCTGTTTCGCATCCTCTCAACGCACTGCAACGGCTGGTGTAAAAACTGACGCGCCCCAGCTCATCAACGTGGATCCAATAATCGCCATTTTGGCAACCGTCGATAGTTTCGCCGCCGGAAACGTCACCTTCGCGGCTGTAAAACTGAGACCCCCCACCGAACTGACCATCTGGAAACTCTTCAGTTTCGTCCTTATAAAACTTGTCACTACGGCTGCTGATCTGAGAGCGGTTAGGCCCTAGAAACCAGCGTGAATCGTAGTAAGCCGCGTAGCCGCCAGGGTTGGCTGGATAAATATCGCCAGCCAGCGGCAGGCAGATGGTACTGACGTGATCGCCGTTCCAGTAGCCGGGGCAGATGCTCTTGAGGCTGTTGATCTCGGGGATTACTGCTTCAGAACTGATGACGCACGCTTCAGGTGCGCTGCGTTTTAGCCGGAGCTTGCCGCCTACACCTAAAACTGCCATCAGAATCTACCGCTAGGTTTGCCAGATACCTGAAACGAGATGCTGCAGGCAGTAGCTGCACCAACGGAAACGCTTGGGCTAATGCTGGTGATAAAGCCACTGCAGGTGAATGCTCTGGTCGCTCCACGGGAGAGAATAAATTCCATGGCTGACTCACCTTGGCCATTAGTAAAAACAGAATTAAACATCTCGTTTGCTGTTTCGTCGCTTGGGTCATACAAAACAGTGGCGCTGCCTGTTGTGCCGCGTAGCCCTTCCACATAGCTGCGGTCATACGCTCCAAGGCACGTATTCTCAAGGGCGTCTTTGCTGACTGAGATGCTCCAATCTCTACAGCGCCCGATAACTTTGTTGTTGTATTTCAGCTGGCCGTCAGCTCCGGTTTGTACTGCCATTAGGAATCCAAAGTTGCGATCAGCTGAACTTGAACCCGTGAGCGGTCAGGCATAACGGATTCAATAGAAGGCATCTCTGCCCATCTCCATTGTAAGTACTCTGGAATTTGTGCTTGTAGGTCTGAGCTAACACCTGCAAACACTGAATCGGGCAGGTCTAGTGTGTAAAAACCACCTCTTGATTCGTGCCAAGAATCGAGCAGGCTTGCCATATCAGCGTCGTTAAGCAAAAAAGATAAGCTCATCGTTGCGTCAAATGCCTTGCTGCCATACAGGCGAGTGGTAGTAGCTCCGTTTATAGATGTGATCTTCTTTGTGGGATATTGACCCGGTGTATAGGTGCGGCGAGTGGGGCACACCGCAGGGAAAGTTACTGTCATGTCAGACCCTCAAAGGTGAAGAACTCATCGCCAAAGCTCTCCACCAATCTAGAGACACCCTGATTGTTTAATGGCCAGTAAATCGCTTCAACGTCTACGTTGCCGTTTTCATCGAATCCGATTGACTGGACCTTATAAGCCTGAGCACTGACGCCGGTTTCTTTGACAGAAAAGATTGCGTTAGTAAAGGCGCTGGTCTTGCCGTTCATTACAGGCAGCTGGGTTTCAAATAGCGTGTTGCCGTCCCAGAGCAGAACGTTATAGGTGCCGTTGGCTAGCTCGGGCCAACTAGATATATGCCCTGTGGATGAAATGCAACCGTTGGTAGGCTGGTTGAAGTGGGTGGTCTCAATGCCTAGCTGGATGATGCTGCCGACCTGGATGTTCGCTTCAGTTGGAGTGGTCTTAAATGCCACGCTATGCGTTACATAGTGCTTTAGCTGGCATTCATATTTGGCTCGATCCTTAGCGTGCTCTTGGTTTGTGCAAAAATTTGACAGGTCAATCTGCACAATTGGTGCATCATCTCCGTACTTTGCGTCTGTCCTTCTGAGGCTGAACTCACGCATCTGAGGAAACAACCCGCGATCAGTGACGCTGTTCTGCAGCCGTTCCTCACGCCAGCGCACGGTAATTTTGGGGTCAGTTCTTGCTTGCGTTTCGTAGTAAATCATCTGGAACGAATCCTGGATGATGTTGCCTGCCGTAAATAGTGCAACAACTGTTTCTGGTTTATCAAAGGTCAATGCTGGGCTAAGCGTGAACCGGCCACCACTAACGCCTAGGTCAAGCAAGAAATCCATTGCTCTGTCTGCGCCCCAGCTGCGGATGTTGATTTTGTCTGAGATTGCTCCATCGAAAAAGTATTTCCTTGAGCGGGTGAACTCAGCGGCAGAGTCAAAACTAGCTTTGTCAATCTGAGCAGGATTGAAAATGTCTCCGACGCCATAACGCTTGTTTGTCAACAGGTCGTAAAAGACATCAGCAAAATTATGGGAAGCGATGACGCCCTCGTTTACATAGACACTAAGTTGATCAAGAGATGTGAGTTCTTTGCTGCTTCGGATGTTTAGGCCGAGGATTGCAATGTCGTCGTATTCCGGGGTGACAGTATTTTCGTTGACAATGTTGACGTAACTAATGCTGTGCTCAGGCTGTTCTGCTGATGATGCAATCTCTGAATAGATAAAAGTTTCAGCCAGCTGAGCATAGCTGTCTACATAACTGTCACTGTCATCAGGTGTTGCACGCCCCAGTTGCTCTATTGAGTTGGCGCTATTGGGTAAAAACGCCTTGACGCTAAATGTGGCGCTGTTTCGGGACACCTGCACACCAGTAAGAAATACCGTTACGCCATTTTCTGTTACTTGTGCTTGTCTTTGGGTGTGAGCGTCTAGAACATACAGATCACCAGTGGCATAGTTGTTTCGTATCTCCCAGCCTGAAACCGGTGTTAAGCGGATGTCGCGGCGTTTGGGGCTAGGAAATTCAAGGCGAAAGTAATTGAAAACTGCGCTGCTGGTTTGGCTGCGGATGCCGTAAAGGTTTGATAGTTCTACATAATTGGTTGCGTCGATGTCACGGTAAGAGATGCGAAAAAAGCTATACCGGTTTTCTGCTGATGAGTACGTTCCAGGTGAAATCTCGCTGCGATAAGACTCAAGCTGGGGAATACCGTCATCTTGCCCGCCGCAATATTCGGCATCAACATAAGCTTGATAGCTGTCATCTGGGCATAAGGTTCCGTCGTAATCCTCTTCTGTCTTAAGCGAGTTAAAGTTAATCAACCCGTTTGCCTTTATTCCAACAGTGCTTTTGATGCCAACTTCGATTACGCGGGCTGGTCTTTCAATAGAAAATGAACCGATGGCGATTTTAAATATCTGAGCCGCTTGCGTTGCTAATGCGCCTTGTTTCTCTGCACTTGCGGATGGGGTAAGCGTGGCAGTCGTCCACGTATTTATAACGCCAGACTGGGTAACTTGAAATTTTGCTACTACAGATGTGCCGTTTCCTGTTACGTCAAAATCACTAACAAACGGGTCTGTTGTTCTCTCTGTACAAATCGCTAAGGCTGAGCCAATACGATACAAATCCCCAACGTTAATGTCTTCGTCATAGGTTCGCTGCAACGATGAAACTGAACTGCCAACGTCTGAGTTGTTTAGTTCGGCAGGTTGTTGCCCACCCGCTGCGTTGCCACTTTGCGTAAATACACGATCGCCTTCACTAGAGCGATCAATTAGGTAGTCCAACACATCGCCAACACTGACTGAAGTTACTGTGTCTGACGCTCCAGTGATACCAGCGCGGGTGGTGAATGTTATGGATTGTTTTTGCCCTAGCGCCAGCCTTTGGTTGTCCATCTGGCGTTCGTATTCGCCGTCTGATCTGGCTTGCCATTGCGTCCTAGGTCGAAAGTCTTCGCCGATCTTGTAGCCCATGTTGTTGCCAATGTGGCTGTATAAACCAAACTGTCTTTGGTTGCTGGGCTGCAACGTCTGACAGAAGTCTGGACCCAGTTGGTTGTTTGCTCCTTCTACGGAATAGACATCATTGTTAGCTTTGTTGCCAACATCGTTTGCTGGTATAACTCCGAGAATGTATTCATTAGAAGTGATGCGCCCACCGCTGGGGGCGTAATACATGGTCAGACGACCAGCTTGCAAGTTGCGTCCCAGGTCATAGCTGCCGAGGATGTTGTTGCCGAAAGCGGTCTGTTCGAACAGCAGGTCGGGGGCTCCTTCCCCCACCATGAAGATGCCACGGAACATTTGCCCGCCGCCAACACTCAGCAGCTGCGAGAACACCAGGTTTGTATTTAGGCGAATGCCGCCGTACTGCTTGCCATCAACAATTTCGCGCTTGGCGTACACAACAGGGATGACAGAGCCAACATCAACAACGTTCTGGAATGAATCGAATCCAGACTTAGGCGCAAACCTGTCGCGCCTGATGATGTCCTGACCTTCGGTCTTTGACTCCTCCGCTGGTGTGCGCTCATCAGTTGTTTGCTTTGGTGCAAGCAGAGCAGATGCAGCACTAAGCAACGCGCCAACGATGAGCGTGATCGCAAACGTGATGGGCTCAAAAGCAACAGGTTCGCCTGGTTTGGGCTTGCTGTAGAGAATGCACTGCCTAACGAACCAGCGGTATTGCTCCTCAGACATCCCTGTGATGTCAATAATCTCCCGATCTTGTGGAAGTAACACGATCTGTTTGTTTGGTGAAAGCATCAGATCAGTTGAACCTGCCCGGTTGATGGAAGTGCGCCGACTAGAGACTCGGTTAATCGGCGGCGGGGAGCGTCACCGCTAATAGCATCTAATGGGCTGCTCAATGTCATGTTAAGTCTCTGGTGATCATGCTCAAACCCGGTGATCATGAATACGTCGGTTGTGTAATTTGCTTGCTCTAGCAAAGTTTCTGGATCGAGCCATACTGTTTGGACATTGACGATCCAGCGGTTGTCTGCAGCTTCTGTTGCCATGTTCAACACGAGTTCGTTCATGCTGAAAACAAGAGAAGCGTTGATGTTGCCTGCCTGCAGATCTGTTGTGTTACCGCTATAGCCGAACGAAGCAAAGTTGTATTGCATCCCTTCATAGGTGCGGGTCTCACCTTGAAAAAAGTTCTGCAGAAATACGAAGTCGTTAAAGGCAGCAAAAGTTCCTATTGCAAGCATCAGCTCATACCTACTAAACGACGGGTTGCAGGTCGGTTGCGCATGTCAGAGAACACTTGTGCTCGTGCTTTCTGGGCGCTAGCTGCAGCTGCTTTTTCTACCTGTTCGACAGTTGCAAACTCTTGGTTGTTAATCACCTGCGTTTCTATTAACATTGTGCCGCTGCTAGTTGAGCGTTCACTACGCTCTTTCTCTATTACGCGCTCGCGGGTGTAACTGTTGCTGACGGCAAGAGCATCAGCATTTTCACTGAAGGCTTCGGACGATCCGCCCCCGCCACCCATTGCACCGCGTGCAGCATCAAAGTGATCAATAACAGTTTCGTTGCTATGCAAAATCGCCGGGAATCCTCCTTTCCCGTCAACGCCTCCCGAGCGTGGACCGTCTCCGGTATATCCGCCACCGGCATAACTTCCAAACAACGGGAGCCCTGTGTTTAATCCAGCCCCAAACAGGGGGCCACCACCAGGCGCTGCACCCTTTGGCCCTGGCATCAAAATGCCTAACGCTTGCATCACAAGCCATTCTTGAATCATCTTCATTGCCATATTCAGGAACGCATCAGCAATCCCAGCGAACGCATCAGTCAATGCTTCTTCAGCCGATTTGCTGCCGTCAATGATTGACTTAAACGCTCCGGTTAGCTCACCAGAGATTGAACCCGCAAGGCTTTCATAGTTTGCCTTTAGCTCATCTGCAGCTTCTGCTTGATCCCGCAACGCATAAAGCTGATTGACTTTCCCCGCTGCATTTGGGACACCCGCAGCTTCTAGTTCTTTGATTTTCTTGGTGATCTCATATTCTTTTTCTTTCCCTGCAATCTTTGCTGTTAACGCTGCAATCTCTTCGTCGATGGATTCAACAGCGCCTTCACGCAGTTCTTTCAACGCCTGCTCTTTCTCAAGCTCACTTGCCTTTAGCTCATTGGTTTGAGCGATCTGTAGCAACGCTGTTTCTGCTGCTGATTTAGATGCCTCTAACTTCTCGCCATATTCCTTTTCGATCTCTAGTCTCTTAACCGCCGCTTCTTCTGAAATTTTGTCTAGTTCGCTCATCTCTTTCGACAGGCGTAAATTATTTTCAGAAGCAAAGACCAAATCTTGCGCTGCTTTTAATTGCTTTGCGGCTGCTTTTGCTGCGCGTTCTGCTTCTTGCGCTGCTTTGTCTACACCACCACCACCGCCACCGCCTGATGAGCCACCGCCAGTAGGAGTACCAACCGCTGCAGCGGTTGGTTTAGTGCCACCAGCAAATAGTGAACCTGCTGCTCCTTTTGCATTCTTAACGGCAAATTCGATCTCGTTCCCTACCTTGTCAAGTGCGCCGGTAACAGCTTTCGTAATCCCGCCAACAACGCTGCCAGCTGTGCTCAACGCACCACGTAGCCATTCAGGCAGGCTGTTCCAGAAGTTTGAAATTATCTCGCTGACAATGTTAAATGCTTGCGAAAATGCTCCTGTAATTGCTGGGACAACACCGCCAACACCTTCGCTAATTCCACCCCATAGCCCTTGGAACCATCCGGCAACTTGAGTAATCAAGCCCCCAAGGAAATTGCCCCATCGCGTTCCACTATCAACAATCACATCCGCGACTAACGTCACAGCGTCCAACACTTGAAACCACACTGCGGTGAAGTCGTTCAGCTGTTTTTCTCCATCAGTGATCACACCCATTGCTTTCGCAATGCCACCGATTACATTGATTAATGCTCTGATCGGGGCAATTACTACTTTGAACGCTGCCGCTAAAATTTCAACCGTTGCTGCTGCTGCCAACAAGGTGAAACGAATAATCTGACCAAGCTCTGATTGATCAGCGAATAAGTTTTCAAGAGCAACCGTGACACGCTTCCATGCCCCTTCAATCGTGCCTGATGCTGTAGCTGCTGCCTGAGCTGCGACACCATTTGCATTTACTTGGTTTTCTAATAGCTCCTTATATTTCTCAAGGTTCTGGATCACAGGCAACAATGCTGGGCCTGCTTCAGTACCTAACGCCGCAAAGATCTGACCAGTATCTAAACCTTCAAGCTTCTTCAGCGTCTTATAAAGCCCATCACTCTTCAGGCTTGCTGCATCAATCTTGATGCCTGTCTCTGAAATCGCCTTTGTCGCTTCACCTGTAGCCAACCTAGCTAATGCACCCTTCAGTCCAGTAAACGCAACCTCAGCCTGTACGCCTGCAGCTGTTGACTGTGCAATGACAGCATTAACTTCAGACAATGGGATCCCTAACCCTGCTGCAGCACTGGCGACCTTACCAATGTTTGCTGCATACTCCGCAACAACAATCTTGCCATCGTTTTGCGTCTGAATAAATTGATCAACAACCCTAGTTGCATCTGCTGCGCTTAACTTATAAGCATTCAAAACACTGGTCGTTGCATTACCAACAGTGTTCAGATCAGAAAATCCACCCGTTGCGCCTTGGCTAGCAGCCTTCAATACCAGTGACGCCTCAGCCGCAGAAGAGAAACCAGCTGATGCAACGTCGTAAGCAGCTCCCGTTAATTCAGCAACGCTCCTCTGTCCTTGCAGCTCATTACTAACGGACCGAAGATTAACGACTAATTGCTCAGCATTACCGCCTAAGCTCTCGAATTTAGCTTCCGCAAAATCCTGGCCTTTTAAGATCCCAAACGCTGCGGTCAATCCACTGATCGCGCCTAGTGCAGCACCGATTGGACCCAATGCTGCTTTAAATGCAACGCCTAAACCTTTAACACCAACCGCTGCACCTTTTGATGCTGGCCCAATCTTACGAATTCCGTTTGCTGCTTTAGGTGCAGACTTCTGGATTCTCGTGACTTCTTTCTCTAGCGCCTCCATCCGCGCCGTAACTTTCTGCAGCTCTGATAAGCCTTGGACCTTAATAGGAATATCGACTGGGGCTGAAGCCATTCCTATTCCTTACCTATGGCTTCATTCTATCGGCGCCCCTTTTGCGCCTTCTTCATTGCAGCTTCTTGCTCATCGTTCATAAGACCGAAATAAGCCATCCACAACCAGATCTCTTCAATAGTCATTCCCTCGCGAAGCTGAGTCAGAGTCATCCCCAGCTCTTTTGCAATATGCAGTTCAGCTAACAGGTGGTTTTCAGTCTTTAGCTGCTTTTTTAGAACTTTTCATATCGAGTGGTTCTCCTGCTTCTGCAATTTCAACGCCCTCATCATCTGTACTGTTCATTGCGCCTACCACCTTGTTTAATTTTTCAATAGGTAGGTCCATTAAAAATGGGATGTCAGCCAAGGCATATTGCCTCATCCCGTTCTGATCTAATGCACGCAAAACAAATAGTTTGACCGATGATTCAAGTTGCGTTATTTCATCGCCCTTTTTATTTGGCTTTTGCGCTTCGTTAATCTGCGCCGATGTCAGCTCTTTTGTGTAGAAACTGAAATCAGTTCCGTCTTCCATGATGCATTCACATCTTGTCAGTGCATTGTTCTGGCCTGCATGGGCTAACAGCCTGTCAATTTGACGCATGAGATTAATTACCGCTACAGAGGCAGAATAGCTCACAGATGCCAAGGAGGGTAAGTAGCGGCAAACCCTCCCCATGCACCTGCCGCCACCATGTGGCGACCTAACCATCGTAAGGACACAAAAAAGCCCCGCCCAATAAAAGGCGAGGCCATTGTTAACCTGTTCAATCAGACCAGCGATGTTGTAAACAGCTGCTTCAGGTTTTCAAGCGTAAACTCGACTTCACCACTTTGCGGATCGTCAGGATTCACTTCAAATGACAGTGATGTCATCGTGATGTCACCTTCAACCCAAGATGAAGCAGCAAGATCAGGTGCAGGAGTAGCAGCACCATCAGAAACGGTGTTATTAAACAACCGTACCTTTGCACCTGCTTGGCTTTTCAGCATGATGTTGCTTTGCAGCCTTGCCCCAAGCCCAGGATTGTCGCTGAAATACAGAGACATCGAACCTGAATAGGTTGCATATCCTGGGACAAATGATCGGCTTGGAGCGAACTTTGAACCACCGCTGACGCCCTCTGGGAGTGTCGTCACGTCAAGTTGCTCACGCTCAATTGAGAGTGACCAGTTATTAACTGACGCGATCGCAGCCCATTCGGCATAGGCCACATTGATGTGATTGCCACTGCCAGCAGTATTAGCCGAACCTGTTCCGCCATCGCCAGCAAGGGTCACTGCTGAACCGCCGGACGCTGTAGCGACTTGGATGTTTCCAGAACTTAACGCAACCACATAGTAGGTTGTGCCAGCCGTTAATGAACTATCCAAACTAGCAGTGCCTGTAACAGTAAAAGTGACAGGATCACCAATTTGATAATCGCTTTCAACTGGTACTTTGATGTCATTTCCAGCAGGAAAATCTGAAAAATCACTTAAGCAATAATCAGTGCCAGCTGGTTGGTAGTACACCGAGCCTGTTTGCCCTGTTAGCGCTGATGCGCTGCACTGAATTGGCATTTGAAACCTCGAAAAAACAACAGAGGGGGCGTTTCTCCGGGGGCAGAGATGTTTTTATTCTATTTCTGCTGCTTAGGCGTAAGCCAAGAATGGCGCTGAAACGTTTGATAGAGCTAATGGGTCGTTACCGCTTAAAACATTTATTGGCCCTAATGTTGTTCCAACTTGGCATTTGATCCCATCTGGATCTGGCAAGTCCCAAGACTTAAGGCTATTTAGCACAATGAGCCCTGTTGAAGATAAGGCTTCAAGGCGACCCATACCGGCGCCTCTTGGCGTATAAATTGCAAGCTGGATGTTGCCGCGTATTACCTCAATGCCGCTTTCTAACGGGTTGAGAATAGGTTCTGATGTCGATGTGTACTCAATGGAAAGTGCCACATACTCCGTTCCTGGTGGCTCTTCTTGTACCGCATCAAACATGACAGGCACCGGAACTGCTAAAGCTTGATATGCGTCATTAATGCGGGTTTCGATTATTGCCCTGATAGTTTGAAAGCTCATTTGACTTGCCTCAAAAAGTAGCTGAATGCTTTTTCAGCATCCTTGTCTAGGTTGTTTGCAATTTTGGTAAACCATCCTGAGCCACCTCTACCGCCTTTGGAATACTTTGGATCAAAGCAAACCCGCTCTGAATAATCCAGATTTGAGCTGATGTAAGCGTCTGATTCCATTGTGATTTTCTGGCTTGGCTTGGTTGTGCTTATTGGTCCTGCTACACCTTGTTTTACCTTGACGCCATTCTTGTAAGTTGATGATGTTCCTTGTGGTGCTGGTGTATCGCGGTTCGGCACTCCTTGGCCGATAAACCATGAACTAGCCATCCGGCCCGTATCAACAGGCGAGTTTTTTGACAGCTTGCTCTGCGTAAGAATCACAAAACGGGCCATGCCTTTATCTAGCGCCTCATCAATCTGCTTAATAATTTCTGGCCCGCGAAACTTTTTAGCCATTAGGAATGGGCCCCCGTTACCCGGCAGGCGTAAAGCTGATCGCCTGAAAACAGTGGATCGATGCTAATAATCTTCCAAGACTTGCCGAGATAAACCAGATGGTCTCTTGTCGTTGGCACTTGATCACCAATATCGGCCAAGCAAATCCAGGCGTTCAACTCTTGACTGCCTGCCACCCCGCCACCTTCTATGTTCTTGCTCATTTCTACGGCGCCTGCTTGCGTATAAACCGTCTCAGACGATGTTGCAGTGCCAGTAGCCGGGTTATAAGTCGGTACGCTTTCACGTACATAACTCAAGGAATTAACGCGGAACCGATTCACTAGCGTTTTGGCTAGTGGTCTAGCGAAGGAATCTTGAAACGCCATTAGGACAGCACCCTAGTAACAATGCGGCCAGCGCTAGTTGTGGCATCAATGAAATAACCGTTTAACAGATCGATCAGGAATGGAAACCGCTGCAGGACTAACGGCGCACCTGGCGATACTTTTGTGCTGTTGCCTGTATTGCTCTTGATGTCGTAAAAGCTCTGTTTTAATGCTCCTAGCTCTTGTGACTGGACTGCGCCTGTTGGATTATCTTTTGCGCCTGTGCCTGTTATTGCTGTTGGGTCTTCAGCTAACTCAAGGGCCAACATTGCAGTTGCTTCAATAATTGGCGACGGCATTTCAGTACACGCCCATTTGATGCCTCTTACCGTTTTCCCAGATCGCGGCCAAGATAAACTTTGCGCCTTGCTTGCGTCTGTAGTGCTAGGCGTGCATTGAGTGCCGTTCCAATTCAACGCTTGCAGCGCAGCTGTTGCCGTAATCAGGCCAATCTCTTTGTTAGCCGTACTTACCGCTGACCATCGAGCGTTGTTAAAAGTGTCGGCAAAATACGTGTCAGCTTGGGTTGCTGAGATGTAGCTGTTAGCAGTGTCTGAGCCTAAAACCGAATCAATCGCCATTTATAGAACCTTCGTAAATGTGACAACGTAACCGTCAGCCCATAATTCTTTCTGTTTGCGCTTGGCGTCTTTTACAGGAACATGCCAGAGATAAAAACCGCCTGACTTGTAGCTGTGAATTTCAACCAAGCCCACCATCGAGAGTAATGAGCGGTGATGTCTTCATTTTAATGATCTGAATTGCCAACAAAAAGCCCGCCTTGTCAAAGGGCGGGCCTGATGTCTTCCACTCGACTTTTTAATGGTACGCCTAAAGAGGCGTATCGTCAACGATCAAGCAACAGTGGTGCCGTAAGGGCTGTTCACTGTCAGTTGAACCACAGGGATGGTCCGAAGATCGTCATAAACAAAGCCCCAGTTACCAGCTGTTGCCAGCTGTGTGTTGGTTGGGTCAGTGACGCCACTCGTCCAAGAAACTCCAGGAATATGCATGCAGTTGTTGTAAGTAACTGTCATAATATTCTGGCGGCTAAGTATATTCCTTTCGGTCTCAATTTCCATGCCAAACTGAGAACCAGTCTTAACGGCGCCAGTGCCAAACAGATAGCAAACAAACTGTTGGTTCTCACCAGAAGCACCAACGATTGGCAAGGAATCATCGACAATTACCGACAACCCTGCGAACGTTCCTACCTCTGCCGAAGACACACCAACGCCACCGCCGCCGAAAGCGATTGTTGAACCTGTCAGGACTCCAGCAGGAGCGCTAAAGGTCAACATGCCGATTTCCTGCAGCCTTGCAGCTACAAGCGAATGCATTGCAATGGTGTTAACTGACGTTGCACGTTCACCAAGCTTGAATTTTGCTTTGGTTACGTTAGAAACGTTCAGATAGTTTGCATCAGTTTCAGAGCCTGCAGTTGCTTCTGATACGTCAACAGCATTGCCAGCAAGGGCAGTGCCGAAGATACCTGTCAAACAAGACAGCAGTTTGGTGGTTTGCTTTGTAGCAATATCAGCAGCCAATTGACTGCGGATGTTACCCAGGGCATCCTCACCAACTTGCACTTGGCTAAGGTCATCAGCAGCAAATGCAGCACCGCGAGTTGTCCAAACGCCGTATTGTGTCCCGGCGGTTGTTTTTTGCGTTTGATAAGCACCAGCGCCGCCAGTTCCCCAGGTCGCTGAACTGTTAACTGACTCCTCAGTGAAGTTTAGAGGCTTGAAAAATGGGATTTCTGCCTTAACTCCACCCACGCCATTAAGACGGGCGTCAAGTCCTAACACTCCAGATTGCACAAAGGCAGAACGGAAAAAGACTTCATCAGTCAGATACCGCTGAAACTGGGCGCTAGTGGCCAGCCTTGTTGCAGATCCAATGTCACCAGTAAAAACTGATGCGTTTGGTGCTGTGCCGTAGTTGCCGGGATAAGCGGACATTGTAGTTTCCTAATGAGAGATTTATCAGGAGCCTTCTTGCGCCTTCAAGCGTTCATAAAGCTCAGGTTGCTCTACCTCCAACGCCAAACGTTCAGTGAAGTTCATTGCACTGAGCGATTTAGTGCCAGCTGTAGAAGATGGAACCGATCCGTTAGCCCCTGAACCTCTTGCGCCACTTCCCGCGAAGAAATAGTCGTACCCAGATGACTGAGCTTTTAATTGTTCAACGTGGGTTGATAGATCCGTCTGAACGCCCCCGTACAGCGAAACAATCTTCCCGTCGTCGTCCATTCTCAAGCTGTCAGCCATTAGGCCGTATAAATGCTCGGGAGAATGCACACCGCCTTGCTGATATGCAGCTAGGGCCGTGGCTTTTATCTGCTGGGTGCGAGCTGCTTGCGCGTTGCGTTCTGCCTCGGCTCGAAGTTGTTCAACCTCTTGCTCTAGCTTTGCATTCGTGCTTTTGGCATCAGTCCAGAGCTGCTCGAACTCCTGAGAGTTAACAAGACGTTGTTGCTCTTTCTTCTGATACCCGCTTCGCAATTCCTGCAGTTGACGTTCCAATGCTGCTGTTTTGTCTGCTTGCTGTTGCTTTTCCAGGATTACCTCCCGGTTCTTTGCCTCAAGTAAGGCAACGCGATCAGCTTCAGACTTTTGAACGTTTACCTCCGCAGGAGGTTGAAGCTCTTCACCCGCTGGGTTTGAGTTCAGTTCTTCTGGCATTAGATGAGTAGGTGTTAACAGATAGCCCCGCAGGAGCTGTCTAGATAATAACCAACTGTTCTGTATGCGTAATGCCTTTTTTAAAGGTAGCCTGCTGCCTCTATTTCTTTTGCCGAAACAAGCCCATTCCTGACCAGTTCATTCATTGCTTCCATAATGTCTTGGGCCTCTTTCCCCTTGCCTGCTATTAAAAGAGCTTTTCTGATCTCTTTCAACTTCAAATAACGGCTTTCCACTAGATTCCCTCGTAAAGCTCGCCAAGCAATGCTTGCGCGTCGTTTTCGCTAATAAGTTCTTCCAAAGTCTCGCCTGATGTTCGGATCCCTTTCCTCAGCAGTTTAGAGCCTTTATTGCTCGTCCTTAGCTTGCTAACGACAGCAGCCTTGTTCCGCCTAAAGATTTTCCAAACGCTGCTTTTATCCAATTCATTAGTAAGAAACAGGTCACCGCCCTGCCTGTCAAGTGCAGGATCATCATTCCCTAAAGCTTCGATAAGCGCAGCTCTAGAGTCTGTTTGCGCCAATCCAAAATCCAAAAACGACACTTTCTTCTGGTCAACAAACAGGTTGCCCATGTGCCTGTCGTTATGTGCAACGCCTTGCAAGTGCATTTTCTTAGAAGATCGCAGAAATGACTCTGAAACCTCATTGGTTCTTTCCACTGTTTCCATCGAAACACCTTTTGCCCGGCTCATTTTCAGCATCCCGTCGTATTTACCAATAAACGCGCTAGCTCCATCTGCCTCTCTGCCACCGCCTAATACCAAATCGGTGTGAGCCTCTGCATCTTTGAGGACAGGAGAGATTCCAGAACGTTCAAGCCTTTGCATTGCCTCGACCTCATCTTGTCCAATAGCGCCTGACTTGATGACATCGCCTTTGCTTGTGAGCCGTGCTTCCCCGTAAACGCCCTTGCCAAGTACAGATTCTGATTTATTAAATTCACGAGATAAGCGAGTATTGCCGGAGACATCGCGGGGTTTGCTGACAGGGACAAAAGACTTGTTCTTTTTGATCAGGTCATCAATCTCTGCAAGTCGTGCAGACCCAAGACGCTCCTCACCCCGCATGTCCGCTAGCTGATCGGCTAACAATTGACGCTCATCTCTAAGCCCTCGTGGGACAGGAATATCCCATTTTTTCTCAAGCTCACTGACCATTTGCTCATTAGTTAGCTTTTCAATCGGGGTAAATTTTTCAACCTTAGTTTCAGTTTCGGGCTTTACCTTTGCTTTAGCTGCTGCATCAGCCGTCGTCTTCGCTGCTATCGCAGGCTTGGGTTTAGGTGCCGGGGGTTTGGGTTTCGGTTTTGGTGCCTTGGGTTTTGGTGGGTCAATGCCCCGATCCCATTCGGTTTTAAATGACCGCAACTTGGTCACACGATCAGGGTCGGTAACTAACCGCTTTAAAGCATCATCAGGCGGAAATCCTTTCTTAACCGCTTGCGTAAACCAATCCGCACGCTCAACACCAAGCGTTGATTCGCCTTGGCCTACCTTGCCAGCACCGCCAAAATATTCCGCCAGTGTTACGCCAGCACTTTTCTGGTCTGCTGGGCTCAGACTTTTATCTTTGCTCTTCTTGGCCATATCAGCCAAGTAATCCGCATAGGTAGCGCCTTTGGGTTTGATCTCTACGGCCTTGCGGTAAAACAGCTTGCCGTTGACTCTGACCTTTGACGCATAAGAGCCTTTGCCTGTTGGCTTTGTTTCGCTGAGCTGAATCGCTGTTCTTACGTCGTCATCCTCGTCAGGATCTACAACAACAACGTTGCATCTACAGTTTGGATGTATCGGTGTTTCTGGTAAGTCGCCTCGTTCTGGCTTCTTCTGCCCATCCAGCGGGCCGCACGTAGGGCAAACCCTAGAATCCAGCGCTGCAGTCCATTCGTAGACAAGGCCCTCTAAGGCGTCAGCGTTAGCGTCCCAGACCTGTTCAGTTATCTGCCTGTTAAACGACTGAATCGCAGTTCTAGCAACAGTGTTGGCTTGTCCCTTGATCTTGCCTGTTGCAGTGTCTTTGGTCGCTCTTAGCAACCCGCGTTTATCCATCTCTTTACTGATTGACTTTGCAGTGCTCTCGGTTGATGCACCTTGCAAAATTCCGGTTCTGACTGTCCGGTCAATAGTCTGAAAATTCTGTTTCATCCATAAAGAAGTTGGCGTGTCTAGCTCTGGATTAACGCGAAATAGCTTCTCTAGCTTTACGTTTGCAATCGACGTCTTGCTCAATGCACTCTGAACATTCTCAGCAAGAATCCGGTTGCCAAAAGCCTGCAGCTGGCCAGTAGGAGCATTGCGAATCGGGCCGCTAGTGCCAATCGGTGCCGGAGCCTTAATCGCCTCTAACGACTTAACGACATTTTCCTCAACTTCTTTTGATATCCCTTCCAAACTGTCAATAATCGATTCCCGAAAGCTGTCGTTATAAGGCTGCAACGCCTGCATGACCTGCGGCCTTAACCTCTTCCATGCTTTGTCTTGTAACAGCGCTTCTTCAGGCAAACCCTCTACAAGACGCCTGATTTGCGTCATTGCATTGGCAAACACTGGGTCAGCACCCTTTACAGCTGCCTTCTCCGCATTGGTAAGAGAGAATGCATGACGGATAAAAAGCGATAACTGCTTTTGATTCACCGCCTAAACTATCCTTATACGCTTAATTCTAATGGCTCAAAAGATTCGTAAAATTCAGATCGGCAATACGACAATTGAACAAATCATAGAAGTGCCTGATGCTGATTCAATTTGTGAATTGAAGCCTAAGCGCCGGGGCCGTAAAGCCAAAACTACGGACGATTACCCGTCTCCCGAAGCTCCCGTTTCAGATGACTGAGGAGAGCTTCTTCATAAGGCACTAACGCATTACCTTTTAGCTCTAATTCTAAAATCCGTAACCTAACGAGTTTGGCGTAAGAGTCTGCCAGCCATTCTTTTACGTCTTCAGATTTTGCATATCTCGATTCAATCGTGATGGCGCCACCAATCAGGCTGATTAATACTAAAGAAACAGAGGTTAAAGCCGCCACCATTTCCGCAGTAATCACAGGCTTTTCAGTCATTTGTCTGGTGGTTTGAAAGTCCAAGTTTTGAACGGGTCGGGCTGACCGTTAGTAATTGCCACTGCCCTTTTATAAAAATGGTTGTCGGTGCATCCAACCTTTTGTAAATGGTTGCGAATCCGTCGCCAATTTTCTAGTGTTTGATCATCCATAAATCAAAAAGGCAATAAGCAGCAAATCACAGGTCATTTGCCTTTTTTGCTTCCGCCTTTTGGCTTTCCTTTTTTGTATCCCATTACATGCGGCGCTTTGATTGACATAAAACCTCCAAGAGATGTTGAGCCTTGCTGCTCTTCAGTAAAAACAGCCTTTGGTTCTGCGGTATCCGTAGCTTTTAGATAATCCTTAATTGCTACATCAACCACATAAGGCACTAGCTCTTTTTTGGCTTGATTGCACGAAGTAGCTTCATAATTAGCTGAAGGATGCTGTTTTCTTTTAGTTTGGGCGTCATCCCAATCACTTCAGAAATTGCCGCAACAACAACCCAAAATGCAGGCTCTTTTAGAAAATCCATGCTGAATGTTTAACTAAGTTAATTCTAAGGACTACGGCTTTAGTCGATTGCGTCTAGCTGGTTTTGGTCTGTAAGCTCAACTTCTAGCTCAACATCAAAGTCTGTCGGTAGGCATTCGCCTTTTCTGAGAATTTCTAACAAAGTTGATTGGGTGATCACACCATTGTTGAAGAGGTTCATGTATTGACCAACAGCGTTGCCTTCTAACGTCTGCAGGTTAAAGTCCCGATCAATGACAATCTTTGGTGACTCTTTGCCGACATAAGCTGCTGCATGATCAAAGGCATGCTGCAATGCATTTTCTAAATTGCGGCTAACGCTACTTAGCAACGAGTCTGAGTCAATGCGGCTAATCTGCTTAGATTGTGCCGTCTCTGGGCTGTTTAACTGTGCGAAGAGAGTAGCAATGCCAAGGTTTCGCATTTGCTCTTCAAGCCTGTCTAGGTAAGCCTGTTGTGCGTCAAAACTAGATGATGCAGGCTCGATAAACTTCCCATCGCCATCAGTTGGCAGCAATATTGCTGAGTTAGCTGACAGACCAATTGTGCCGTCAGTATCAGAATCATCAAAGCCTTTTAACAAAAGGATTGGCAATGCGCTTACATGAAGAGCGTGGCCTAAATCGCAGTTTGCCTGTGCATGTCTAATGTTTAAATTAGCGATGCTAAGCAGTGGTGGCTTAGATACATATTCGGCAACTTTATGAGCATAAGCTACTGAGATAGGCATTTTATCAACGTTAGTCGTCCCTTCTTCATGGATGCCCCAGCCGCCTGCATTTTTACGCCATACCTGCCACTTGCCAGGCTCAATAACCCTAATCTGGCGAACGTGTTCAGTCCCAAACTGACCTTTAGGCTCACAGGCAATTTCATTAATCCTTACCTGATCAATTGGTGATGTAGGCCCAGCATCAGACTGTCGCCATCCAAGAATCTGTTGAGCGTCATAATGCGCGAAATAGGGCATCAACCCACGTTCCCGCTCTTCTCTAAGGTTTGCGGCTGGTTCTACATTTGGCATGTCAGCCAAAATTACTGAATGGCCATACAGCAAAGAACTGATTAAAACCCGTTGAGCAAAGGCTCTTAAGCTTGTGCCTCTACCGTCAACGCTGCAGCAAAACTCGTCCCAAAACGGATCAAGCTGGGCCTCTTCCACCTCTTGATAATCGTTAGGCAATACTTGAATGCCTTTCCTTAAAATCAACCCTGCAGCTTGATCAGCGATACGTGTAGTGAATGGGCTAAGCGTTGCTTTACTGACCCTGCGGTTCCATGCATCGTCTGTTTCGGCTGGTTCCTGAGGCAATAAATACTTAGCGCCAAGCCTTAAACCTTGAGTGCCACGGGTGCAAATATCAATCGGCGCCCAATCAGCTGACATGTCCAATACCGGGCCACTGACCCAGCTTGGGTCCATCCCAGGTTGCACCTGTTTTTGGAATGGCTCATCGTATTGAAGATAAGGGTCTTGACGACCCATCAACCCAGATGGATAAAAGCCATCAA